>PJTQ01000040.1_pt1 | contig 259446 bp, 226 predicted proteins | sample 1512231 | NCBI WGS metagenome assembly PJTQ01 (sample SAMN08177688, study PRJNA422409) | Soil metagenome, whole genome shotgun sequencing project. | isolation source: Soil (3) enriched on wood chips | place: USA: Madison | collected 2015-01-15 | reverse complement strand
GCTAAGCCCTTCAGCGCCGATGGTACTGCACTCGCCAGGGTGTGGGAGAGTAGGACGCCGCCGGACACCATTCAGAAGAAGCCACCCCACACGGGGTGGCTTCTTCTGTTTCCCCGGCAGTTCACCGTCGTCTCGCGACGATGTGGTGGGACGTGCACAGCACATTCGCGTGGCGCGCGACGCGATGCCTCTGCGCGCTCGCGCGCTGACGCCGAACGGGCGTCGATCCGTCAGTGCTGCTCGCGCCGGCGAGCAAGGGCGGGATCAGCGAGCAGACCAGGTCGGTTCCAGTCGGTCTGACGCGGCGAGTGGTGGTTCGGCCAGCGGCGTGTCGATTCACAGCTGGGCTTCCAGAGGTCGGCGTGCCGGGGTGACGCGCGCCTGGTTCTCGCTGGGCCGGCCGGAAGCGGCAGCTCGCCTCGCGCGGTCGTCAGGGTGTGGCTTGCGCGCCGGCGGTGCTCCCGGAGCGCCGGGGGCGGTCAGCGTCACGTTCTCGGCGCCTCGTTCGGTGCGGTGCGAGACCACCGCGGATGAGACGATGTTCCTCCAGGCGAGGAGAACACATTTCATGAACAGCGACGGCACGGCGGGTCGAGACGAAGGCCGATCGAGGGACGACGCGCGTCGGCCCGGCGGTCACGGCGCAGGGCGCGGCGACGCGCGGCGCGGACCGGGCAGCGGCGGACGTCCCCCCGTGGGTGGATCGCGTGACAGCGGCTCAGGTGACCGCCGCGGCTCCTACGGGCGGTCCGATGACCGATCCGCCGGAGGTCGTGGAGAGTCAGGTCCGCAGCGCGGCGGTGACTCCCTCAGTGCCGGTGGCGACCGTCGTTCCGGTGAGTCCCGCGCGGGCGGCGGGTACTCGCGTTCCGGTGAGTCCCGTGGGGGTCGGCCCTACGGGGCCGGCGCAGGCGGTGAGCGATCCTATGGCTCCGGTGGTTCCGGTGCGTCGCGTTCGTCGGGTGGTCCGCGTTCGTCGGGTGGTCCGCGTTCGTCGGGTGGTCCGAGCTCGTCGGGTGGGGGGCGCTCGTACGGCGCGGGCGACGGCGGGGAGCGCTTTGCCGGGGGCGGTACCGGTGGTGGTCAGCGTTCGTTCGGGTCCGGTGCAGGCGGCTCCGCGGAGCGACGTGGCGGCCCGGGCGGGCGCGGCGGCTTCGCCGGCGACCGATCGCGCGGGACGTGGCGTGACGGTGCCTCGAGCGGGGGTGCTCAGCGCGATCGGCGCGACGACCGCCGTGGAGGCTACGCCTCGGGCGGTCAGCGGGATGGTCGTTCGGCCGGCGGGTTCGCGCCCCGTGACGGTGGCTCGCGCGGCGGGGACAGCGGTGGATACCGTCCCCGCGACGGTGAGAGCCGCACGTTCCGGAGCGCGGGTGACGACCGACGGCCCTCGGGTGACGCCCGATCCCGTGGCGGCGACGCGCGGTACGGGCGTCCCGGCGGGGACGCACCTCGTGGCCGCCCGTTCGTCGCAGGTGAGCGGGCCGCGTCGCGTGGACGCGACGACCGCGCTCCGCGCGACGGAGGCCGCGAGACGCCTCGGTGGGGTGACGACCGGTCGCGCGACACCCGGCAGGGTGGCGGGCGGGCCGGTTCCGGCTATCGCGCCGGCGGGACCGGCGGCGCGCCCCGAGCGGGTCGTGAGGAGTGGCGTCAGGACCGCGATCGCCCGGCGACCGGGCGTCCTGCTGGGGGCGGCCAGCGCGACGGCGGCGACCGATCCGATCGGGCACCGCGTGGGGCCTCTGGTCGCACGGGCGGGTTCGACCGGGGCACGAGCGATCGCAGTCACGGGTCGTACGGGCATGACGCAGGCGCGCGTGGCGACCGGCAGCGGCCGCCTCGCGACGACGCGCCGCGGACCTTCGGTGCGCGCAGTGAGTCGTCGCGCCGTGATGACGCGCGCGAGCGCCCGCAACGTCGCGAGTGGACGGACCGCCCGCCGACCTCGGACCGGCGTCCTGCCGCTGCGCGGCCCGGCACAGCCCAGGGTCGCGAGGGGGGCGGTCGACGGGACGAGGGCACCGGCACGCGCGAGGGCGCTCGTCGTCCCGCCGGCGGCGCGCCGCGAGGTCGCGACGGTCTGAGCAGCGACGCCTTCTCGCGTCCTTCGTGGTCGCGCGGCTCGGGTGCCCCGGTGGGAGGCCGCGCGCAGGACGGGCGTCGGTCCGACGACCGCGGCGCGTCGGGCGACCGTCGCCCGACGCGACCCCCGCAGGACCAGAGGGTCTCCGGTCCGGAGATCCCCGAGGACGTGGTGTTCGGTGACCTCGACCGCGCCGCACGCGCGCCGTTGCGGACGCTGTCGAAGGAGAACGCCAACCAGGTCGGGCGGCACCTCGTGATGGTCGGGCGCCTGCTCGACGTCGACCCCGAGCTCGCGTACGAGCACGCTCAGGCTGCGGTGCGCAGCGGCGGCCGGGTGGACGTCGTGCGGGAGGCCGCTGGCCTCGCGGCGTACCGCACCGGGCGCTACGCCGAGGCGCTGCGCGAGCTTCGCACCGTGCGGCGCCTCAACGGCTCGTCGGAGCACCTGGCGATCATGGCCGACTGCGAGCGAGGGCTCGAGCGTCCCGAGCGGGCGATTGCGCTTGCTCAGAGCCCGGAGGCGCAGACGCTGCCGGCGGAGACGCGCGTCGAGCTCGCGATCGTCGTGAGCGGCGCGCGGCTCGACCTCGGCGAGGCGGAGGCCGCCGTGGCGGCGCTCGGCACACCCGAGGCCCGCGCGGCGTCCGGGGTTCTTGCGGTGCGCGTCGCGGTCGCCAAGGCGGCCGCCCTCGAGGCGGCCGGGCGCGGGAGCGACGCCGAGGCGGAGCTCGCGCGCTTCACGGCCGAGCAGCTGGCCGAGGCGACCGGCGAGGACGCTCCGGACGAGGAGGACGAGGTCGTCGTCTTCGACCTCGCGGAGGACGAGGACGAGCTGGCCGTCGACGAGGATGCCCGCGAGGGCACGGCGCGCGTCGGGGCCGAGCACGACGTCAACGAGCACGACGTCAACGAGCACGACGTCAACGAGCGTGACGTCGTCGACGCGCGCGATGCAGGCGCGGCCGGTGCCGACGGTCCTGGTGTCGATGCCGTCGACGACCTGCCTGGTGACGAGGACGCCGTCGAGCCGGTCGCCGCAGCGGCGACCGAGGACGCGGGCCGTCACGAGGTCGCGCAGGACGAGGTTGCGACGGACGAGGTTGTGTCGGGCGAGGTTGCGCCCGACGAGGCCGACGAGGCGGCGACGAGCCCGGCTGACGAGGCCTCGGGTGACTCGACCGACCTCGAGGACGGCGGGGAGACGCAGGCGTGAAGGCTGGACTGGTCGGGGCCCCGGTGGCGCCCGCAGAGGCGTACGACCTCGCGCTCGTCGACCTGGACGGCGTCGCGTACCGGGGACACGAGCCGATCGCACACGCGGCGGACGGGCTGACCGGGGCGCGTGATCGCGGGATGCGCCTCGTCTTCGTGACGAACAACGCCTCGCGTGAGCCCGAGTCGGTGGCCGACCAGCTCACCGGGCTGGGCATCCCGACCACGGCGGCCGAGGTGATGACCGCGGCGCAGGCCGCGGCGCAGCTGCTCCGGACGCGGCTCGAGCGCGGTGCGCGCGTGCTCGTCGTCGGCGGTGCCGGTCTGCGCACCGCCGTGCGTCAGGCCGGGTTCACGGTCGTCGACTCCGCCGACGACGAGCCGGAGGCCGTCGCGCAGGGCTTCGCGCCCGAGGTCGGGTGGGCCCAGCTCGCCGAGGCCGCGTACGCGATCGAGCGGGGCGCCTGGCACGTGGCGTCCAACCTGGACCTGAGCCTGCCGACCGCGCGGGGCTTCGCGCCGGGCAACGGCTCGCTCGTCGGTGCGGTGCGTGCCGCGACCGGTGTGACGCCGGACAGCGCGGGCAAGCCGTCGCCGGCCATGTACCGGATGGCGGTCGAGCGCGCGGGAGCCCGCGAGGCGCTCGTCGTCGGCGATCGGCTCGACACGGACCTCGCGGGTGCGCGGTCGGGCGGCTTCGTCGGGCTGCACGTGCTGACCGGGGTCAGCTCGGCGCGTGACGACGTGCTCGCGCACCCGGGCGAGCGTCCCCACCTGATCGGCGCCGACCTGCGTGCGTTGCACGAGCCGCACCCCGAGCCCGTCCCCGCCGCGGACGGGTGGTGGACGTGCCGTGAGGCGTCGGCGCGCGTCGTCGGCGGCGCGCTCGAGCTCGGGCGGGGCGGCGACGACTCGACCGCGTCGCAGCTGGACGTCGTGCGCGCCGCGTGCGCCGCTGCGTGGGCCGCGGTCGACGCGGGCGAGACCCTCGACGAGGCGACCGTCCCGGAGCTTGCGACCGACCTCGCCTGACGTCGTCGGACGCTCGGGCTCGTCCGACGAGGTCCGGGTGTCGCGTGCCTGTGGGTCGCGACCCCGGCTCGTCGGGCCCTGCGGGTAGCGTGGGGCGAGCCCGACGCACACGTCAGGCAGGCGCCCGGCAGGACGAGGAGCCCGACCGCTCGCGCGGCCGTGGACCGAGCCCGTGCCGGGGCGCGAGACCGAGCAGGACGAGCGACCCCGCGACCCGCGGGGCGCCCAGCGCGACGAGGAGGCCGACACGGTGGACGACGACACGCAGCGTGCCGCAGTGCCGTCGCCGGCCGCGCTCTCGGCCCGCGTCAGCGCGGCGGCCGTTCGCGATGCGGCCGCTGTGACGGTGGCCGACGCGCGGCGGGGCGACGGCGGCGCGGCACCCGACGGTTCGACGTCCGATCACGCGACCGCGGGCGGGCTCACCGGCGATGGCGCCGTGGACGAGGCGCTGCGCTCGCTCGACGGGTTGACCGATCGCCCTCTGCCCGCGCACGTCGCGGCGTTCGACGCCGTGCACGGCGCCTTGCAGGACCGGCTGGCCGAGGCCCAGGGCTGACGGCGTGACCACGCGACTCGACACCGAGCTGGTACGGCGCGGCCTGGCTCGCTCGCGCCGGCAGGCGGGCGAGCTCATCGCCGCCGGCCTGGTCACGGTCGACGGGCGGCCCGCACGGCGCAGCGCGACGCACGTGACTCCCGAGCTGGGCGTGGAGGTCGCGTCGACCGACGGCCCGGACTACGCCTCGCGCGCGGGACACAAGCTCGCCGGCGCGCTCGACGCGCTGCCCGCGCTCGACCCGGCCGGCCGGGGCTGCCTGGACGCAGGCGCGAGCACGGGCGGGTTCACCGACGTGCTGCTGCGCCGCGGTGCCGCATCGGTGTGCGCGGTCGACGTGGGGCACGACCAGCTCGTCGACCGGCTGCGCAGCGATCCGCGCGTCGACGTGCGCGAGGGAGTCAACGTCCGCACGCTCGCAGCGGGTGACGTCGTGCCCGCACCGACGCTCGTCGTCGCCGACCTGTCGTTCATCTCCCTGCCGCTCGTGCTGCCTGCGCTCGTCGCGGTCGCGGCACCGGACGCGGACCTGCTCGTGATGGTCAAGCCGCAGTTCGAGGTCGGTCGCGAGCGGCTGGGCTCGGGCGGCGTCGTGCGGGACCCGGAGCTGCGGGTGGACGCCGTCGTCGGCGTGGCGCGAGCGGCAGCCGAGCTCGGGCTCACGGTCCGCGGAGTGGTCCAGAGCCCGTTGCCCGGCCCGAGCGGCAACGTCGAGTACTTCCTGTGGCTGCGGCCGCAGCGCTCGTCGGACGTCCCCGTCGAGCGGATCGCGCACGTCGTGCGCGGCGAGGATCCCGGAGGTGAGCTGTGACGCGGCGTGCCGTGATCGTCACCCACCGCGGCCGGCGCGCGGCAGTCGCCGCGACGCGCGAGGCCGTGCGGGTGCTGGAGTCGGCCGGCATCGAGGCCGTGCTGGCTGCCGAGGACGCGGTCGCCACCGACCTGCCCGAGTTCGAGCTCGCGGTGGTGCTCGGCGGCGACGGCACGATCCTGCGCGCCGCGGAGCTGACGCGCGGTACGGGGGTGCCGCTGCTGGGGGTGAACCTGGGGCACGTCGGGTTCCTCGCCGAGAGCGAGCGGGACGACGTCGGCGAGGCCGTCCGGAGGCTCACGGAGGGGGACTTCGAGGTCGAGGAGCGTGTCACGCTGCACGTGCGCGTCCTGCTGCCGGACGGCGACGTGCGTGAGGACTGGGCACTCAACGAGGCGGCGCTGGAGAAGGGTGACCGCTCGCGCGTCCTCGAGGTCGCGGTCGAGGTCGACGGACGACCGCTGTCGAGCTTCGGGTGCGACGGCGTCGTCGCTGCGACGGCGACTGGCTCCACCGCGCACGCGTTCTCCGCGGGTGGGCCTGTCGTGTGGCCGGACGTCGACGGGATGATCCTCGTCCCGGTCGCCGCGCACGCGCTGTTCGCGCGCCCGCTCGTGGTGGGCCCGGCGAGCCGGCTCGCGCTCGAGGTGCTCGAGCGTTCGCCGTCGCCGGGCCAGCTCACGTGCGACGGGCGCCGTACGGTCGAGATCCCGCAGGGGTCACGCGTCGAGATCACGCGCAGTGACGTGCCCGTGCGGCTCGCGCGCCTCTCGCCCGCACCCTTCACGACGCGGCTCGTGCAGAAGTTCGCGCTGCCCGTCGAGGGGTGGCGTGGGCTCGCGTCCGCGGGCGTCGACGACGAGGCGGACCGTGACGAGGCGGTGCTGGACGAGGCCGCCGGAGGTTCGAACGGTCAGGACGCGACCGGCGCGGGTCGCACGGGGCTCGACGACGAGGTGGGTGCTCGGTGATCGAGGAGATCCGGATCGCCGACCTGGGGGTGATCGGCACCGCCGACGTGACGCTGGGGCGCGGACTGACCGTGCTCACGGGTGAGACCGGCGCGGGCAAGACGATGGTGCTCACGGCGTTGTCGCTGCTCCTGGGCGGGAAGGCCGACCCTGCGACGGTGCGCACGGGCGCGTCCGGTGCGTCCGTCGAGGGGCGGGTCGTGCTCGACGCGGACCACGCCGCGGTCGCCCGCGCTCTCGAGGCGGGCGGCGAGGTCGACGAGGACGGCAGCCTGCTCCTCGTGCGCACGGTCGGCGCGGCGGGAGAGTCGGGCACGGGCAGGTCGCGCGCGTTCGTCGGTGGGCGCTCGGTGCCGCAGTCGGTGCTGGCGGAGCTCGCCGAGTCCCTCGTCACGGTGCACGGACAGGCGGACCAGGCCCGGCTGCGCTCGTCGGCGCACCAGCGGGCCGCGCTCGACGAGTTCGCGGGTCCCGACCACGGCCGCACGCTGCGCGAGTACCGCGACGCGTGGGCCGAGCGTGCGCGGGTGCGCCAGGAGCTGGCCGAGCTCGTCGGCCGCGCCCAGGACCGTTCCCGCGAGGCGGAGCTGCTGCGGCTCGGGCTCGCGGAGGTCGAGCGGGTGGACCCGCAGCCGGGCGAGGACGTCGAGCTCGCGACCGAGGAGCAGCGGCTCGCGCACGCCGAGGAGCTGCGCGTGGCGGCGGCGACGGCGCACACCGCGCTCGCGGGCGACGAGAGCGGCGCGGAGGCGGCCAGCGCCGCGGATCTGGTCGAGCACGCTCGTCGGGCGCTCGAGCACGTCGCGTCGCACGACCCGGCGCTCGCCGAGCTCGCGACGCGGGTGGGCGAGGCCGGTTACCTGCTGGCCGACGCCGTGGCCGAGCTCGCGGCCTATGCGGGCGACCTGGCGGCCGACCCGCGTCGGCTCGAGGTCGTCAACCAGCGCCGCGCCGAGCTCGCGACCCTCACGCGCGCGTACGGCTCGGACGTCGCCGAGGTGCTCGAGTGGGCGCGCACGGCCGGTCTGCGGCTGCTCGACCTCGAGGGCGGCGATCAGCGGATCGACGAGCTGCGGGCGCAGGTCGCGACGCTCGACGAGCGGATCGGTGCGCTGGCGGGGACGCTCAGCGCGACGCGGACCGCCGCCGCCGAGCGCCTCGCCAAGGTCGTCTCCGCCGAGCTCGCGGGCCTGGCGATGGCGGGAGCGCGCATCGTGGTGAGCGTCGCCCCGACCGACGAGCCCGGCCCGTACGGCGTCGACGACGTCTCGATGCTGCTCGTGCCGCACGCCGGGGCGCCCGCGCGCCCGCTCGGCAAGGGGGCGTCGGGCGGTGAGCTGTCGCGCGTCATGCTGGCGCTCGAGGTGGCGCTCGCGGAGGGCTCCGGCGGTGACCGACCGGGCACGTTCGTCTTCGACGAGGTCGACGCCGGAGTCGGTGGCAAGGCCGCCGTCGAGGTCGGCCGGCGGCTCGCTGCGCTCGCTCGGGACGCCCAGGTCCTGGTCGTGACGCACCTGGCGCAGGTGGCTGCTTTCGCAGATCATCACCTGGTCGTCACGAAGTCCTCACACGACGGGGTGGACGTCGTGACGGCGTCCGACGTGACGTCGGTCACGGGCGAGGGCCGCGTACGCGAGCTCGCCCGCATGCTCTCGGGTCAGGAGGACTCGGACGCGGCACGCGCGCACGCAGCGGAGCTCCTCGACCTGTCAGCCGTGGGACGATGACCGACGATGAGATCTACGCTGCGTCGTCGCCCACCCACGCCTGAACCCGGGGTCGCCGGGTCCGCACGTGTCGACCGCCGTACCAAGTCGCTGACCAAGCGCCTGCGCGCCGGCGACGTCGCCGTGATCGACCACGAGGACCTCGACCGCGTCTCGGCCGAGGCCCTCGTCGCGTGCCAGCCCGCGGCGGTGCTCAACGCGGCACGGTCGACCTCCGGCCGCTACCCCAACCTCGGTCCGGAGATCCTCATCGAGGCGGGCATCCCGCTGGTCGACGACCTCGGGCCCGACGTCATGGCGATCCCCGAGGGCCATCACGTACGGGTGCTCGACGGCGCGGTGTACGACGGTGACACGCTCGTCGCCGAGGGCGTCGAGCAGACCGAGGCGATCGTCGCGCTCGCGATGGAGGAGGCTCGCGCGGGCCTGTCGGTCCAGCTCGAGTCGTTCGCGGCGAACACGATGGACTACCTGCGACGCGAGCGGGACCTGCTGCTCGACGGCGTGGGCGTGCCGGACATCGACACGCGTATCGACGGGCGACAGGTGCTGATCGTGGTGCGCGGCTACCACTACAAGGAAGACCTGGTCACGCTCCGCCCGTACATCCGCGAGTACCGCCCGGTGCTCATCGGCGTCGACGGCGGCGCGGACGCGATCCTCGAGGCGGGCTGGCGGCCGGACATGATCGTCGGCGACATGGACTCGGTCTCCGACCGTGCGCTCGGCTGCGGTGCCGAGGTCGTGGTGCACGCCTACCGGGACGGCCGCGCCCCCGGCATCGCACGCGTCGAGCAGCTCGGCGTCCCGCACGTCGTGTTCCCCGCGACCGGCACGAGCGAGGACGTCGCGATGCTCCTGGCCGACGACAAGGGCGCCGAGCTGATCGTCGCGGTCGGCACGCACGCGACGCTCGTCGAGTTCCTCGACAAGGGCCGCTCGGGCATGGCGAGCACGTTCCTCACCCGCCTGCGCGTCGGCGGCAAGCTCATCGACGCCAAGGGCGTCTCGCGGCTGTACCGCCAGCGGATCTCCAACCTCCAGCTCACCCTCCTGGTGCTCGCGGGCCTGCTCGCCCTGGGCGTCGCGCTCGCCTCGACCGAGGCGGGCCAGACGTTCTTCGGCCTCATGGGTGCGCGCATCGACGACTTCACCTCGTGGGTCCGCGGCCTCTTCGGAGGCGGCGCATGAGCACCCACCGGACCGACGGAAAGACCACCTCGTGATCGACTTCCGCTATCACCTCGTCTCGCTCATCTCGGTGTTCCTGGCGCTCGCCGTCGGCATCGCGCTGGGCGCCGGTCCCCTCAAGGAGACGATCGGCGACACGCTCACCGGCCAGGTGGACCAGCTGCGCACCGAGAAGGACGAGCTGCGCACGCAGCTCGACGTGACGTCGGGCGACCTCGCCGACGCCCAGGAGTTTGTGGACGCCTCGGGACCTGCGTTGCTGTCCGGCGCGCTGGCCGACCGTCGCGTCGCCGTGATCGCGCTGGGCGACGTGCCGGAGGGCGAGCGCACCGCGATCGACGACCGGCTCTCGCAGGCCGGCGCGACGGTCACGGCGCACGCCGCGCTGACCGACGCGTGGTACGACCCCGACCTGCGCTCGTTCCGCAACGCGCTCGTCGGTCTCCTGCTGGAGAACCTCGACCCCGCGCCGGCCGACGACGCGACCCTCGACGAGCAGCTCGCGCAGGCCCTCGTGCAGGGGCTGACGGGTGCCGACCCGGCCTCGCCGGACACGCTCACGGCAGACGCGGCCAACGTCCTGGCGATCCTGTCGCAGGGCGACAACCCCATGATCACGCTCGCGGACCCGGTCGTCACCGGGGCCGACGCGGTCGTCGTGCTCGGCGTCCCCACCGCGCCTGCTGTCGACGGCGCCGCCACGCCGACCCCCGGCGTGGACGCGGAGTCGGACGCTGACGTGCTCGCGGCGCAGGTCGCGGTGCTGAGCGCCGCCCAGGACCTGTCCGAGGGGGCGGTCCTCGCGGACGGCCAGCGCGGCAACGGCAGCCTCGTCGACGCCGTGCTCGGCGACGAGACGCTCGCCGCGGCTCTCACGACCGTCTCGGGAGCTGACGTGGTCACCGGGCAGGTGTCGACGCCGCTCGCGCTCGCGGCCCGGATCGCCGGGACCAACGGCCACTACGGGTTCGGCGACGACGAGACCGCGGTCCCGCCGGTCGTCGTGCTCGCGCCCGTCGACCGGACGCCGGTCGTGAGCTCGGAGAGCCAGACGCCGGACGGCTCGGGCGACGCGAGCGGCGAGGCCACCACCGACCCGGGGAGCGGTGGGTGAGCATCGGGCGCAGGCTCGGCGCGGTCGCGACGGCACGGACCGTGACCGCCGTGGTGCGCGCGGTGCTCGAGGAGCACGCGCCCGGCGGTCAGCAGCGCTGGCTCCGCACGAATCATCGCGGCGAGCCCGTAAGCATGCTCGAGGGGCCGGCCGTCGCGGCGGGTCTCGTCGCGGGTGCGGTCGTGGCCGCGCCCAGCGCGCGGGCCGCGGGTGCGGTCGGGATCGCGACGGCGGCGGGCGCGGCGTTCGGCATCGTCGACGACCTCGCTGAGGACCTCGACGACCGGCGTAAGGGCCTGCGCGGGCACCTCGGTGCGCTCGCGCAGGGCCGGGTCACCACGGGCGGGCTCAAGGTCCTCGGGATCGGTGCGGGAGCGCTGCTGGCGGCCGCTGTCGCCACCCCGCGTACGGGCGACGACGGCATCCGCCGCGGCCTGGTGGAGTGGGGGACCGACGTCGCGGTCTCCGGTGCGCTCATCGCCTCGACCGCGAACCTCCTCAACCTGCTCGACCTGCGGCCCGGGCGTGCGCTCAAGGCGGCCACGATCGCGGCCGTCCCGATGGTGCTCGCACCCGGCGCGGGTGGGCCGGCCGCCGCGGCGATCGTCGGGGCGTCGGCCGCCGCGGCCGACCAGGACCTCGCCGAGACCGACATGCTCGGCGACGGTGGAGCCAACGCGCTGGGGGCGGCAGTCGGCTCGGCGCTCGTCCTCGGGACCCCGCGTGCCGTCCGCCTCGCCGCGCTCGCAGCGACCGTCGGGCTGACCGTGGTGAGCGAGAAGGTGAGCTTCACCGCGGTCATCGAGGCGACACCCGTGCTGCGGGACATCGACCGGTGGGGTCGCCGGCCGGTGCACGCGCCGGCTCCGAGCGCGTGAGCCCGGCTGCTCGCCGCGCGCTCGGCGGGCTGGCCGGCGCCGCGGCGATGATCGCGGCGGTCACCGTGCTGTCGCGGCTCCTCGGGTTCGGTCGGTGGTTGCTGCAGGCGTCCGAGGTCGGGCCCGGCGTGATCGGCGACGCGTACAACTCCGCGAACCTGCTGCCCAACGTCCTGTTCGAGGTGGCCGCGGGGGGTGCCCTCGCGGGCGCGCTCGTCCCGCTGCTCACGGGGCCGATCGCGCGCGGTGACCGGCGCGAGGTCGAGCGCACGGCGTCCGGTGCGCTCGGCTGGACGCTGCTGGTCCTGGCGCCGCTCGCTGTGCTGCTCGCGGCGCTGTCGACGCCGATCGCGCACGCGCTGGCCCACACCTCCGACCAGGTCGACCTCATCAGGTTCTTCATCCTGGTCTTCGCGGTCCAGGTCCCGCTCTACGGCGTCGCGGTCCTGCTCTACGCGGTCCTGCAGGCCCACAAGCGGTTCTTCTGGCCGGCGTTCGCGCCGGTCATCTCCTCGCTCGTCGTCATGACGACCTACGTCGTCTACGGCGCGCTCGCGAACGGCGAGCAGTCCGACCCCGCGGCCCTGGAGAGCCAGGCGCTCGACGTGCTTGCGTGGGGGACCACGCTCGGGGTGGCGGCGATGTGCCTGCCGATGTTCGTCCCGGTCCGGCGGCTCGGCGTCCGGCTGCGCCCGACCCTGCGGTTCCCGCACGGCGTGGGCCGACGCCTGCGCCACCTCGCGCTGGCGGGCGTGGGGGCCGTCGCGGCGCAGCAGCTCGCGCTGCTCGTCATCATGAAGGTCGCGTGGTGGCAGCCGTACGCGCAGGAGGGCACGCTCACCCGGTTCCTCTACACGCAGCAGGTCTACCTGCTGCCGTACGCGGTGCTCGTCGTGCCGCTTGCGACGTCGTCCTTCCCGCGGATCGCCGCACGCGCCTCGGCGGGCGACCGCGTGGGCTTCGCGCGGATGGCCGCGGTGACGACCCGGGGCGTGCTCATCGCGGCCGGCGCGGGCGTCGCGGTCGTGGTCGCGGCCGCGACCGCCGTCGCCACGGTGTTCGCCGTGGTCGCCGACGACGCCACGGTCGCCGACGAGATGGGTCCTGCGCTCACCTGGATGATGCCGGGGCTCGTCGGCTTCGCCCTGCTCTTCCACGTCTCACGCACGCTGTACGCGCTCGAGCGGGGGCGGCTGGCGGTCGCCGCCAACGTCGTCGGCTGGGGCGTGGTGGCGGTCGCCGCGGTGGTGCTCGTGCGCGCACAGGTCCCCGCGGGCGGCGCGGTGGTGGCGATCGGGGCGGCGAGCAGCATCGGCATGCTCGCGGGAGGTGGCAGCGCGCTCGTGCTGCTGCGTCGTGCTGCGGGCGGCGGCGCGCTCACTGGCGTGGTGCGCACGCTCGCGGTCCTCGCCGGAGCCGTCACGGTGGCCGGTGCCGCCGGCCGCTGGGTCGCCGACACGGTCCAGGACGTCGCCGGCCACGGTCTCTGGACGGCGGTCGGCGCCGGTGCGGGCGGGGCCGTGGTGGCGCTGGTCGTCGTCGCGGGTGCCGTCGCGCTGCTCGACCGGCGCACCGCCGTCGACGTCCTGCGGGTCGAGCGGACGCCCGTCCCGGCCTCCGCCCCGGTCGTGGAGCTGCCGGACGAGTGAGCGCCGTCATGGCACGACGAGGCGCGGGTCACCCGGGAGTGGGCCGACTCACCGCGTCGGCCGCATCCATGGGCCCAGCGGTCGGGTAGGCTGGAATCCCGTGACAGAGCGCGCGCACCGACTCACCGGGCGGTCGGACCATCTGACCCGGCACATCTTCGTCACCGGGGGAGTTGCCTCTTCTCTCGGCAAGGGCCTGACGGCGAGCAGCCTCGGCCGACTCCTTCGCTCCCGTGGCCTGACGGTCACGATGCAGAAGCTCGACCCCTACCTGAACGTCGACCCTGGGACGATGAACCCGTTCCAGCACGGCGAGGTCTTCGTGACCGACGACGGTGCGGAGACCGACCTCGACGTCGGGCACTACGAGCGCTTCCTCGACGTGAACCTCGTCGGGTCGGCGAACGTGACGACGGGCCAGGTGTACTCCCAGGTCATCGCCAAGGAGCGCCGCGGCGAGTACCTCGGTGACACCGTGCAGGTCATCCCGCACATCACCGACGAGATCAAGTCACGCATGCGGGCGCAGGCGCAAGACGGCGTCGACGTGATCATCACCGAGATCGGTGGGACGGTCGGCGACATCGAGTCACTGCCGTTCCTCGAGGCCGCCCGCCAGGTGCGCCACGACCTCGGCCGCGACAACGTGTTCTTCCTGCACGTCTCGCTCCTGCCGTACATCGGCCCGTCGGGCGAGCTGAAGACCAAGCCGACCCAGCACTCCGTCGCCGCGCTGCGCAGCATCGGCATCCAGCCTGACGCGATCGTGCTCCGCGCCGACCGTGACGTGCCCGAGAGCATCAAGCGCAAGATCGCGCTGTTCTGCGACGTCGACACCGAGGGCGTCGTCACCGCCAAGGACGCGCCGAGCATCTACGACATCCCGCGCGTGCTGCACGCCGAGGGTCTGGACGCGTACGCGGTGCAGCGGCTCGGCCTGCCGTTCCGCGACGTCGACTGGAGCGGCTGGGACGAGCTGCTCAAGCGCGTCCACGAGCCGGCGTACCGGGTCGAGATCGCGCTCGTCGGCAAGTACATCGACCTGCCGGACGCGTACCTGTCGGTCACCGAGGCGCTGCGCGCGGGCGGCTTCCACCACGACGCGAAGGTCGTCATCCGCTGGGTGTCGTCCGACGACTGCCAGACCCCGGCGGGCGCGCAGTCGGCGCTCGAGGGCGTCGACGCGGTCCTCGTGCCGGGCGGCTTCGGGGTGCGCGGCATCGAGGGCAAGCTCGGGGCGCTGCGCTGGTCGCGCGAGAACGGCGTCCCGACGCTCGGCATCTGCCTGGGCCTGCAGTGCATGGTCATCGAGTACGCCCGCAACGTGCTCGGCCTCGACGGAGCGTCCTCCTCGGAGTTCGACGACAACCCCGCGCACCCGGTCATCGCGACGATGGCCGAGCAGCTGGCGATCGTCGGCGGCGAGGGCGACCTCGGCGGGACCATGCGTCTCGGTGCGTACGACGCGGTCCTCACGCCCGGCTCGGTCGTCGCCGAGGCGTACGGCGCGAACCGGATCTCCGAGCGGCACCGCCACCGGTACGAGGTCAACAACTCCTACCGCGCGCAGCTCGAGGAGGCCGGCCTGGTGATCTCGGGCGTCTCGCCCGACACCTCGCTGGTGGAGTTCGTCGAGCTGCCGCGTGACGTGCACCCGTACTACGTCTCGACGCAGGCGCACCCGGAGTTCAAGTCGCGCCCGAACCGTGCCCACCCGCTGTTCGCGGGTCTGGTCGCGGCGGCGCTCGCCCGGCAGGACGAGAGCTGACGAGCGGCGTCGGGTCCGACGAGCCCGTCCGGGACGTCGCGGCGCGGCACGAGGTCCTCGAGCACGAGGTCGTCTACCACGGCCGTGTCTGGGACCTCGCGCGCGACCGCGTCGACCTGGGGGAGTCGCAGGTGGTGCGTGAGTACGTGGCGCACACGGGCGCGGTCGCGGTGATCGCGCTCGACGACGACGACCGGGTGCTGCTGCTGTCGCAATACCGGCACCCGGTCGCGCACGTCCTGTGGGAGCCCCCCGCGGGACTGCTCGACGTGCCTGGCGAGGACCCGGTGCGGGCCGCGGCGCGCGAGCTCGCCGAGGAGGCCGACCTGGTGGCCGGTCGCTGGTGGCGGCTCGTCGAGTTCTTCACGACGCCCGGCGGTTCCTCGGAGCGAATCACCGTCTTCGTGGCCCGCGACCTGTCGCCCGTCCCCGAGGCGGACCGCTTCGCACGGGAGGACGAGGAGGCTGCGATGGTGGCCCGGTGGGTGCCGCTCGACGAGGCTGTCGCGGGCGTGCTCGGCGACCGGTTCGCGAGCCCGACGACGACGATCGGCGTGCTCGCGGCGGTGGCCGCTCGCGCGCGCGGCTGGGACACGCTCGAGCCCGCGACGCCCTGAGCGGCGACGCGACGACGAGGGGCCGGTGCCTGACGCGACGAGCGTCGGGCACCGGCCTTCGTCGTTCAGCGGCTCGTGCTGCGGCGGTACTGCAGGTTCGCGATCGGGATGAACACCGCGAGGATGATCACGGTCCAGATCAGCGTGTACAGCGTCGCGTTCTGCAGCGGCCAGGCCGTCGGCTCGGGCACTCCCGCGGGGATGTTGCCGAACAGCTCGCGGGACGCCTGCGTGACGGCAGAGACGGGGTTCCACTCGGCGAACGTCTGGAGCACCTTGGGCAGCGTCTCGAGCGGCACGAAGGTGTTGGCGACGAACGTGATCGGGAAGATCACGATGAAGGTCGCGTTGTTGAAGACCTCGACGCTCGGGACGAGCATGCCCAGCCACGCCATGATCCACGACACGGCGTACGCGAAGACGATCAGCAGGAGGAACCCCGCGAGCGCCTCGCCCACGGAGCTGTGGATGGCCCAGCCGACCAGCAGCCCGGTGAGCGACATGACGATGAGCACCAGCACGTTGTTCACGACGTCGGACATCGTCCGCCCGGTGAGCACGGCGGACGGCGCCATCGGCAAGGACCGAAAGCGGTCGATGATCCCCTTCTTCACGTCCTCGGCCAGGCCCGCGCCGGTGATCGTCGCGCCGAAGATCACCGTCTGCGCGAAGATCCCCGCCATGAGGAACTCGCGATAGGCGCTCGGGTCGGTGCCGCCGGGCACCTGGATCGCGCCGCCGAACACGAACGCGAACAGCAGGACGAACATGATCGGCGAGAGCGTCGTGAAGACCAGCAGGTCGGGGACGCGCTTGATCTTGATGATGTTGCGCCTGGCGACGACGTGCGCGTCGCTCAGCACGGTCGGGAAGGCCATCACGCGTCTCCCTTCGTCTCGGTCTCGTCGTCCTCGGCCGGGCGTCCCGTCAGCGTCAGGAACACGTCGTCGAGCGTGGGCCGGCGCAGGCCGACGTCGTCGAGCGTGATCCCCGCGTCGTCGAGCCGCCGCAGCGCCTCGGTGAGCGTGCGGGCGCCGCCGGTGACCGGCATGAGCAGCGACCGGCGACTCGCGTCGAGCGTGGGCTTGCCGACGCCGAGTGGCTCGAGCAAGGCCGCTGCCTGCTCGAGCAGCGTCTCGTCTGCGACGGTGAGGTCGAGGCGCTCGCCGCCGACCTGGAGCTTGAGCTGGTCGGCTGTGCCCTGGGCGATGACCTTGCCGTGGTCGATCACCACGATGTCGTCCGCCAGGACGTCGGCCTCCTCGAGATACTGGGTGGTCAGCAGCAGAGTCGTCCCGCCCGCGACGAGCGTCTGGATGACCTCCCACATCTCCGCGCGGCCGCGTGGGTCGAGGCCGGTGGTCGGCTCGTCGAGGAAGATCACCGGCGGGCTCGCCACGAGCGCGCCGGCGAGGTCGAGCCGTCGGCGCATGCCGCCCGAGTACGTGCGCGACGGCCGGTCGGCCGCCTCGTCGAGGCGGAACTGCGCGAGCAGCTCGCGCGCGCGTTCGCGTGAGCGCGCCTTGCCCAGGTGGTAGAGGCGGCCGATCATCTCGAGGTTCTCGTACCCCGTGAGGTACTCGTCGACCGCGGCGTACTGACCCGAGAGCCCGATCTTGCGCCGGACCGCTCGAGGGTGGTGCAGCACGTCGATCCCGGCCACCTCAGCTGTGCCCGAGTCAGGCTGAAGCAGGGTCGCCAGGATGCGCACCGTGGTGGTCTTGCCCGCCCCGTTCGGGCCGAGCAGACCCAGGACGGTGCCCTCGGGAACGGTGAGGTCGACGCCGTCGAGCGCGACGACGTCCTTGTACTTCTTCACGAGCCCGCGAGCGGCGACGGCAGCCTTTGCCGGAGTGCCGGGCGGCGCGGCCAGCCCGGTCGTGGAGTGCCGGCCCGCGCGCGGGCCCGAGTGGTCATCGGTCATGCCGCGACTGTAGGTGTGACCGCCGACACTCGGCACCCCGTTTGTCGGATCTGTTCCCTGCGGCGTCAGCGCGCGGCGGCGGACCCCGGCTCGACCCGCGCCGGCTCGACCGCGTCCGGCACGCCCCGCGTGCGGGTGCACAGCCACACGCGCGCGCCACCCGCGGCGAGCAGGGCGGCGCCGATCAGGTGCAGGTTGACCAGCGCGATCGGCAGTCCGGTCGCGGTCTGCACGTAGCCGATCGCGCCCTGCAGCACCGAGAGCACGAGCAGGATCACGGCCGCGCGGTGCGTCGCGGCGGCGCGTGCGCCCGACGGTCCGGAGGTGCGGGTGCGCCACAGCACGACGAGCAGCACGGCGACGAACGCCCAGACCGCCGCGGCGTGGATCTTCGCCATGAGCATCGGGTCGACCGCGAGGCGGTAGCCGACCTCGTCGTCACCCGAGTGCGGCCCCGCGCCGGTCGTCAGCGTCCCGAGCACGAGCACGACGGCCAGGAGCACCGCCACCACGTCCGCCAGGAGCCTGGTGGCCGGGTCGACGACGACCACCGCGGGTCCGTCACCCTCGTCGTGCCGGTGCAGCAGCAGGAGCGAGCCCGCGACCAGTGCCATCGACACCAGGAAGTGCAGCGACACGAGGATCGGGGGGAGCTCGAGCAGCACGAGCACGCCACCGATCACGGCCTGCGCCACGACCCCCGCGATCGGCACCCAGCCCAGCAGGCGGTAGGAGCGCACGCGGTCCCGGTCGCCCCACACGACGTAGACGACCGCCACCGCGGCGGCGGTCAGCACGAACGTCATGAGCCGGTTCCCGAACTCGACGAACACGTGGTAGGTCGTCGCGTCGTGCAGCTGCGGCACGAAGCTGCCCGGCTCGCACTGGGGCCACGTCGAGCAGCCGAGGCCGGAGGCGGTCAGGCGCACCGCGCCACCCGTGCCCACGATCGCGATCTGGAGCAGGAGGTTCGCCACGAGCACGGTGCGCACGTGCGCGCGCAGCCAGGCCAGCAGGGCGTCCCACGCGCGGCGCGCGGGGGCGGGACGGACATCAGGGGGGCTCGCGCTCACGGGGCCAAGCCTAGGCCGCGCGACGAGGCGGCTCGGCGTGCTGCCCGGCGGGCCGGGTGTGACATCGGGCAGGGTCGCGCGGTGGCTCAGTGCCAGCGGAACAGGCGCGCGGCGCCCCAGCCCAGCGCGGCGGTCCATCCCACGAGCACGACCACGGACCACGCGGGCAGCGCACCTGTCTGCAGCGCACCGCGCATCGCCTCACCCAGCGCGCCCGACGGCAGCAGCAGCGCGAGGTGCTGGAGCGCCCCGGGCAGGCGGTCGGCGGGGACGATCACGCCGCCCGCGAACGCGAGCAGCAGGAGCGCGAGGTTGGCGACCGCGAGCACGGCCTCGGCGCGTAGCGTCCCCGCGACGAGCAGGGCGAGCGACGTGAACGCCGCCGTCCCGAGCAGCACGGCGACGAGCGAGAGCGCGACGCCGACCGCGGACGGCCGCCACCCGAGCGCGACCGCGGTCAGGCCGATCACCAGCACCTGCACGAGCTCGACGACGAGCACGCCCAGCACCTTGCCGACGAGCAGCCCGCCCCGGCCGAGCGGCGTGGTCGACAGCAGCCGCAGGACGCCGTTGCGCCGGTCGAACGCGGAGGCGATCGCCTGCGACGTGAACGACGAGGTCATGACGGCGAGCGCCAGGATGCCCGGCGTGAAGAAGTCGATCCGGCTCAGCCCGCCGGTGTCCACGTCGAGCGCGTCGACGCTCACGAGCCCGACGAGCGCGAGCACGGGGACGACGACGGTCACGAGGAGCTGCTCGCCGTTGCGCAGGATCGCGCGCGCCTCGAAGGCGGTCTGGGCGAGGACCCGCGCGCGGGGCGACGCCGCGCCGGCGTGGCTCGTCGTCATCGCAGGGTCCGTCCGGTCAGGTCGAGGAACACGTCCTCGAGCGTGCGCCGACCCACGGTCAGCCGGGTCGCCAGCGCGCCGCGCTCGGCGAGCCACGCGGTCAGGCTCGCGACGGTCGACGGCTCGACGGCACCGACCACGGTGTACGCACCGGGCGACACCTCGGCGACGTCGAGCGGGGCGATGCCCGGCCGCGCGAGCGCCGCCGTGATCGCCGCGACGTCGAGGCCTGCGGGGGCGTCGAGACGCAGCGTGCGGTCGTCGCTCGAGGAGACGAGGTCGCGGACCGAACCCTGCGCGATGACCCGGCCGCCGTCGACGACCACGACGTGGTCGGCGAGGTCCTCGGCCTCGTCCATGAGGTGCGTGGTCAGGACGACCGCGACACCCTCGTCGCGCAGCTCGCGCACGAGGTCCCACACGGCATGGCGCGACTGCGGGTCCATGCCCGCGCTCGGCTCGTCGAGGAACGCGACCTGCGGGCGTCCGACGACGGCCGCGGCGAGCGCGAGGCGCTGACGCTGGCCGCCGGACAGGCGCCGCACGGTCGTGCGCCCGAACGACGCCAGCCCGAGACGCTCGGTGAGCTCGTCGAGCGAGCGTGGGTCGGCGTACATGCGCGCGACGTGCTCGAGCATCTGTGCCGCGGGGATCCCGGTGGGCAGGCCGCCGTCCTGCAGCATCACGCCGACGCGGGGGCGCAGTGCGGCGGCGTCCTCGTGCGGGTCGAGCCCGAGGACCCGCACCGCACCGCCGTCGGGCTTGCGCAGCCCTTCGCAGCACTCGATCGTCGTGGTCTTGCCGGCGCCGTTGGGGCCGAGGACCGCGGTCACGGCGCCAGGGCGGGCGACGAGGTCCAGGCCGTCGACGACGGCGCGGTCGCCGTACCGCTTGACGAGGCCGGTGACCTCGACGGCGTGCTCGACGAGTTCGGTTGCGGGCACGGTCGAGCAGTCTAGGTGGCCGCGGGCCCCTCGCGGTGGCGTGCCGCACGTCACGTGGGTCGGGCCCGGGCGAAGGCATGCCTTGCTTGCCAAGATGGAATTTGGCAACAACCATGTTTCCGAATGGTGTTCTGGGTTCCGCACGCGGTGCGTAGGGAGGTGAGATGAGCGACGTCCTGCACGAGGAGCGCGCCACGCAGGCGCCCCTGTCGGCGACCGCCCCGCCCGAGGACTCGAGCGACGCCAGCACGCGCCAGCGCGTGCTTCAGCTCGTCGCCGGCGAGGGGCCGATCACGGCAGCCGAGCTCGCCGCCTGCCTCGACCTGACTCCCGCGGCGATCCGGCGCCACCTCGGCGTCCTCGAGAGCACGGCGCAGATCACCGTCCACGACGGCTCGGGCGTCGGTCCGGTCCGCCGCGGCCGCCCCGCACGGCACTACGTCGTCACCCCGCAGGGCCAGACGGCGCTGTCGCACCGCTACGCGGAGATCGCCGCCCAGGCACTGCGGTTCCTGGCGGACACGGTCGGGCCGGACGCGGTCGAGACCTTCGCGACGCAGCGCGTCGCCGAGCTCGAGGCACGACTGGCACCCGCGCTGGACGGACTTCCCGAGGGCGACCTCGCCGCCCGCACCGAGGCGCTCGCACAGGCGCTCTCGGGCGACGGCTACGCCGCCACGGCCCGCACCGTCCCCGGCCGGCGCGCGGTCCAGCTGTGCCAGGGCCACTGCCCGGTGCAGGAGATCGCCCACGAGTTCCCGCAGCTGTGCGAGGCGGAGGCACGAGCCTTCTCGCGCCTGCTCGGTGTCCACGTCCAGCGGCTCGCGACCCTCGCCGGCGGCGGCCACGTCTGCACGACGAACATCCCGGTCGCGGTCAGCCTGACCGCCCACCCCACGACCGTCACGACCCCCCCTGTGCTCGCCCCGGAAGGAACGAACGCATGAGCGCACCTACGCAGGACCCGGCACAGCCGATGACGCAGGACGAGGCCATCGCCTCGATCGGCAGCTACAACTACGGCTGGCACGACACGGACACCGCCGGCGCGACCGCGAGGCGTGGCCTGTCGGAGGACGTCGTGCGGGAGATCTCCCGGCTCAAGAACGAGCCGGAGTGGATGCTCAAGACGCGCCTGAAGTCGCTGCGGATGTTCGAGAAGAAGCCCATGCCCTGGTGGGGCGCGGACCTGTCGGGCATCGACTTCGACAACATCAAGTACTTCGTGCGGTCCACGGAGAAGCAGGCGACGAGCTGGGAAGAGCTGCCCGAGGACATCAAGAACACGTACGACCGCCTCGGCATCCCCGAGGCCGAGAAGCAGCGCCTCGTCGCCGGCGTCGCGGCGCAGTACGAGTCCGAGGTCGTGTACCACCAGATCCAGGAGTCGCTCGAGGAGCAGGGCGTCATCTTCCTCGACACCGACACGGGCCTGCGTGAGCACCCGGAGATCTTCGAGCAGTACTTCGGCTCGGTCATCCCGCCCGGCGACAACAAGTTCGCCTCGCTCAACACCGCGGTGTGGTCGGGCGGCTCGTTCGTCTACGTCCCGCCGGGCGTGCACGTCGAGATCCCGCTGCAGGCCTACTTCCGGATCAACACCGAGAACATGGGCCAGTTCGAGCGGACGCTGATCATCGCCGACGAGGGCTCGTACGTGCACTACGTCGAGGGCTGCACCGCGCCGGTGTACTCGTCGGACTCGTTGCACTCCGCGGTCGTCGAGATCATCGTCAAGAAGAACGCCCGCGTGCGGTACACGACGATCCAGAACTGGTCGAACAACGTGTACAACCTCGTGACCAAGCGGGCGACCGCGGCCGAGGGCGCGACCATGGAGTGGGTCGACGGCAACATCGGCTCCAAGGTCACCATGAAGTACCCGGCGATCTACCTCATGGGCGAGCACGCGCGCGGTGAGACGCTCTCGATCGCGTTCGCGGGTGAGGGTCAGCACCAGGACGCCGGCTCCAAGATGGTGCACGCCGCACCGCACACGTCGTCGTCGATCGTCTCGAAGTCGGTCGCGCGCGGCGGTGGACGCACGTCGTACCGCGGTCTCGTGCAGATCCTCGAGGGTGCCTCGCACTCCGCGTCGAACGTGCTGTGCGACGCCCTGCTCGTCGACCAGATCTCCCGCTCGGACACCTACCCGTACGTCGACGTCCGCGAGGACGACGTGTCGATGGGCCACGAGGCCACGGTGTCCCGCGTGAGCGAGGACCAGCTGTTCTACCTCATGTCCCGAGGCATGCCGGAGACGGAAGCCATGGCGATGATCGTGCGCGGGTTCGTCGAGCCCATCGCACGCGAGCTGCCCATGGAGTACGCCCTCGAGCTCAACCGCCTCATCGAGCTGCAGATGGAAGGGGCCGTCGGCTGATGACGACCACCACGAACGAGTCGGGCCTGGCGACCGACCACTCCCGCGCGGTCGCGGACGGCGCGCACACGCACGGGGTGGGCGGTGTGCCGGAGGCCTCGCGCGCCGAGCGCAAGACGTCCTTCGACGTCGCGGACTTCGCCGTCCCCACCGGTCGCGAGGAGGAGTGGCGGTTTGCTCCCGTCGCCCGGCTCGCGCCGCTGTTCGCCGCGGACACCGACGGCGTGCTCGACGGGCACGGCGTCCTGACGACCGTCGTCGAGTCGCCCGAGGTCGCGGTCGAGATCGTCGACCGGGGCGACGCGCGTCTCGGTGTCGTCGGCAAGCCGGGGGACCGCGCGGCGGCCGTCGCGTGGGCCTCGGCGCCGCGTGCCACGCTCGTGACGATCCCGCAGGAGGCCGTGACGTCGAAGGTCACGTCGATCCGCATCGAGGGCGTCGAGGGCGCGGGCACGCAGGACGCGCCGCTCGAGCCGAGCGCCGCGCACCTCGTCGTGCGTGCGGAGGCGATGTCGCAGGGCACCGTGGTCATCGACCACGTCGGCCACGCCGCGCTCACCGAGACGGTCGAGATCGTCGCCGAGGACGGCGCGCACCTCACGGTAGTGTCCGTGCACGACTGGGCCGAGGGCTCCGTGCACGCCGCCTCGCACCGGCTCAAGGTCGGCCGTGACGCGACGGTCAAGCACATCGTCGTGACGCTCGGCGGCGACGTCGTGCGCGTGACGCCCGACGCGGAGTTCGCCGGCGAGGGCGGCTCGGTCACCATGCTCGGGTTGTACTTCGCGGACGCCGGGCAGCACCAGGAGCACCGCCTGTTCGTCGACCACGCGGTGCCGAGCTGCGTGAGCCGCGTGACCTACAAGGGCGCGCTGCAGGGTGCTGGAGCGCACACGGTGTGGGTCGGCGACGTGCTGATCCGGGCCGAGGCCGAGGGCACCGACACGTACGAGCTCAACCGCAACCTCGTCCTGACGGACGGGGCGCGCGCGGACTCCGTGCCGAACCTCGAGATCGAGACCGGCCTGATCGAGGGCGCGGGGCACGCGTCCGCGACGGGTCGGTTCGACGACGAGCAGCTCTTTTACCTGCGGGCACGGGGCATCCCCGAGCCCGACGCGCGTCGGCTCGTCGTGCGCGGGTTCTTCGCCGAGCTCGTGCACGAGATCGGCGTTCCCGAGATCGAGGAGCGCCTCATCGCCGCGATCGAGGACGAGCTCGAGAAGTCGATGTCCGTGCTCGACGGCGCGACCTCGCAGGCCGCACCCGATCGGGGTGTCGACGCGGTCGGTCAGCACGCATGACCGCACAGCTCGCCTGCTACGCGTCCGACGTGCCGACCGGCGGCACCCTGCGCGTCGAGCTCGAGGCGGAGACCGGGACCGTCGAGGTCGCGCTCGTGCGCGACGACGACGGTGAGCTGCACGCGATCAGCGACATCTGCTCGCACGGCGCGGTCTCGCTGTCCGACGGCGAGGTCGAGGGCTGCACGATCGAGTGCTGGCTGCACGGCTCGCGGTTCGACCTGCGCACCGGCAAGCCGCTCAGCCCGCCTGCCGTCACCCCCGTCCCCGTCTACCCGGTCACGCTGGACGGCGAGCGCGTGCTCGTCGACGTGGACCGGACCCTCTGACCTTCCACCGAGGAGCACACCCCGCATGACCACCCTGGAGATCCGCGACCTGCACGTCAGCGTCGAGACCAAGGAGGGCGCCAAGCCCATCCTGCGCGGCGTCGACCTGACCGTGAACAGCGGCGAGACGCACGCGATCATGGGCCCCAACGGCTCGGGCAAGTCCACGCTCGCGTACTCGCTCGCCGGCCACCCGAAGTACCAGATCACGAGCGGCACGGTCCTGCTCGACGGCGAGGACGTCCTGGCGATGTCGGTCGACGAGCGCGCCCGCGCCGGCATGTTCCTCGCGATGCAGTACCCGGTCGAGGTCCCCGGCGTGTCGGTGTCGAACTTCCTGCGCACCGCCAAGACGGCGATCGACGGCCAGGCGCCGCCGCTGCGCACGTGGGTCAAGGACGTCAAGACGGCCATGGCCGACCTGCGCATGGACTCCGCGTTCGCCGAGCGCTCGGTGAACGAGGGCTTCTCGGGCGGTGAGAAGAAGCGCCACGAGATCCTGCAGATGGAGCTCCTCAAGCCGCGCATCGCGATCCTCGACGAGACCGACTCGGGCCTCGACGTCGACGCGCTGCGCGTCGTCTCCGAGGGCGTCAACCGCGTGCGGGCCAACACCGACGTCGGTGTGCTGCTCATCACGCACTACACGCGCATCCTGCGCTACATCAAGCCCGACTTCGTGCACGTGTTCGTCGACGGGCGCATCGCGGAGGAGGGCGGCCCGGAGCTGGCCGAGCGCCTCGAGAACGAGGGCTACGACCGTTTCCTGGTCAACTCCTGACCCACTCCACCCGCGTGGGCGAGAGCCACGGCTCTCGCCCACGCGCAGCCGTCGAGGAATCGAGGGGAACGCCGTGAGCACCACCCTGGAGGCCGCCGAGCTGGCGGCCGTGCGGGCCGACTTCCCGCTGCTCGAGCGCACGCTGCGCGGCGGCAAGCCGCTCGTGTACCTCGACTCGGGAGCCACGTCGCAGAAGCCCGACGTGGTCCTCGACGCCGAGCAGGACTTCTACCTGCAGCGCAACGCCGCGGTGCACCGGGGCGCGCACCAGCTCGCCGAGGAGGCCACCGAGGCGTTCGAGGACGCGCGGGCGCGGGTCGCGTCGTTCGTCGGCGCCTCGGCGGGCGAGATCGTCTGGACGACGAACGCGACCGCGGGGATCAACCTCGTCGCGTACGCGATGTCGAACGCGAGCCTCGGGCGCGGGGGAGCGGCGGCGAGCCGCCTCGCGCTGGGCCCGGGCGACGAGATCGTCGTGACCGAGGTCGAGCACCACGCGAACCTCGTGCCGTGGCAGGAGCTCGCGGCGCGCACGGGCGCGACGCTGCGCTGGATCGGCGTGGCCGACGACGGACGCCTGCGGACCGACGAGCTCGCGACCGTCGTCACGGACCGCACGCGCGTCCTGGCGTTCACGCACGCGTCCAACGTGACCGGTGCGATCACGGACGTCGACGCGTTCGTCGCGCGTGCACGCGAGGTCGGTGCGCTCACGGTGCTCGACGCGTGCCAGTCCGTGCCGCACCTGCCGGTGGACCTGCACGCGCTCGGAGTGGACTTCGCGGCGTTCTCCGGCCACAAGATGTTCGCCCCGACGGGCGTCGGCGCGCTGTACGGGCGGCGCGAGCTGCTCGAGGCGATGCCGCCCGTCACGACCGGCGGGTCGATGGTCGAGGTCGTCACCATGACGGAGACGACGTACGCGCCGCCCCCGCAGCGGTTCGAGGCGGGCACCCAGATGGTCTCGCAGGCCGTGGCGATGGGCGCGGCCGCGACGTACCTGGCGGACCTCGGCATGGACGCGGTCGCGGCGCACGAGGCCCACCTCGCCCGTCTGCTGCTCGACGCGGTCGCGTCCGTCCCGGGCGTGCGCGTGATCGGCCCGACCGACACCCGCGACCGTCTCGCGACCGTCTCGTTCGTCGTCGACGGCGTGCACGCGCACGACGTCGGCCAGGTGCTCGACGACGCGGGCGTCGCGGTGCGCGTCGGTCACCACTGCGCGCAGCCGCTGCACCGTCGGTTCGGCGTCGCGGCGACCGCGCGCGCCTCGGCCGCCGTGTACACGACTGACGAGGAGATCGAGGTGTTCCGGGAAGCACTGGCAGGGGTCCGGACGTTCTTCGGGTTGACGGACGACCGCGAAGGAGTCGCATGAGCAGCTCGATGGAGCAGCTGTACCAGCAGGTGATCCTGGACCACGCCAAGTACCCGCACGGCCGGGGCCTCGGGGACGCGGTGACGGGCGCGCACACCGCGCAGTCGCACCAGGTGAACCCGACGTGCGGCGACGAGGTCACGCTGCAGGTCGACGTCGACGACGCCGGCGTCGTGCGGGGCGTGCGCTGGGACGGCCAGGGCTGCTCGATCTCGCAGGCATCGGTCTCCGTGCTGCACGACCTCGTCGTGGACCAGCCGCTGACGACGGTCGACCGGCTCGCGGGCTCGTTCCGCGACCTCATGCAGTCCAAGGGCCAGGGCCTGGACGACGAGGACGCCGAGGAGGCCCTCGGCGACGCGGCGGCCTTCACGGGCGTCGGCAAGTTCTCGGCGCGCGTCAAGTGCGCCCTGCTCGGCTGGGTCGCGTTGAACGACGCGCTCATCAAGACCGGTGCGACCCGCACCGAGAGGGAGGACGCATGAGCACCCCCACCACACCGCCGGCCACGACGCCGTCGAGCCCGTCGCCCACGACGGTCGCCGACGTCGAGGAGGCCATGCGTGACGTCATCGACCCCGAGCTCGGCATCAACGTCGTCGACCTGGGACTCGTGTACGGCGTCTCGCTCGAGCAGAACACCGCGGTGATCGACATGACGCTCACGTCGGCGGCGTGCCCGCTGACGGACGTCATCGAGGACCAGTCGGCGCAGGCGCTCGACGGGATCGTCGACGGCTTCCGGATCAACTGGGTCTGGATGCCGCCGTGGGGCCCCGAGAAGATCACGTCCGACGGTCGCGAGCAGATGCGAGCGCTGGGCTTCAACATCTGAGGCAACACCACGGAGGCGGTGGACGACGAACGATTCGTCCACCGCCTTCTGTTGTCCCCAGCGGCCTTCGGCCACCACCCCTGCTCGCGCCCGCCCGAGCGTCGCAGAGGTCAGTCGTGAGTCGGCGGTGTGATGGGCGTGTGCGAGCAGGCGGACGCCCCGCAGGTGCTTGGTCGACTCCTGACGACCTTGACGATGCTCGTGCGCGACGCGATCAGTTGCGTGTCCGTCAGACGAGCACCGACCCTCCCATCGACTCGAGGAGGTCGGTCACGAGCGACGTGAACGCGGGAGCGACGGACGGATCATCGAGCGCGGCCGCGGTCGCGAGCTCCGGGAGGAGCCCTGTGGGTGTGGAGGCGTGCGCCTGGTAGAACGCGAGCGCCGTGCGGGAAGCGGTCGCGGCGTGCGGCTCGAGCACGTGCGCCCCGAAGCCCCGCACCAGATCGGCGGTCTCAACGGCCTGCAGTAGCCGGAACGCGTCCAGCGAGTCCTTCTGCTTGAGCCGGTCGGGCCGGGCCGCTGCCTGGTCGAGCCGTTCACCGATCTTGATTGCCTTGGCGGTCAGAAGCGCTGCGGGGCCCGCCACTCGCAGGTCGAAGGTGCGGGCGTCTGCCGGGTCGAGCGAGCCGATCCTGACGGCGACGTCGTCGACGAGCGCGGGCTCCAGTCCGTGGGCGATGCGGGCGGTGAGCTCGTCGTGCGGTACGAGATGTGCCGCACGCGCCGAGGGTCGGGTCCTGCCGGACTGGTGGGGCGCGACCATGATGTCGACCGCGACGGCGCTCAGGGCGACCCAGTGGCCGGGGTTCGGTCCCGGAGTGAACCCGGCCGCTCGCAAGGTCTCACCGATCTCGGGGGCGTCGGCAAGGCCGGCGGTGTCGATGGCGAGGTCGGCATCGGTGGTCATGACCGGGACGTTCAGCTCGGCGTCGCCAGTGTGGTGGTACACGGCCTGCGCACCGACCAGGACGAGGTTGTCCCGGTGTCCCTCGAGGGCGTCGAGGGCGTCCATCAGGACGCGACGGGCTGCCACGTACTCAGGATCGAGAGCCATCGTCGTCCTTCCATGCCGGGTCGGTTGCCTCCAGGCTGTCCATGAGCTGCTCTGCCTCGGCGTCGGCACGCCCGGGCAGGGTGAGCAGGTCGGCGACGACGAGAGGCGCCGGCGCAACGGCCACGCCGTCGTCGGGCAGGATGCGCTGGTCGGCCGGCGCGGCGATGACGACATTGGCCGTCGTGGGGTCGGCGTCGATCAGACCGAGGCTGCGCGCGAGGTCTCGAGGATCGGTGGCGTACAGGGCGAGCAGCCTCATCGGCGCGACCGGCGTGGCACCGTCGGGCAGCAGCGTGCGAGCAGCCGCCGAGCCGGTGAGCATGACGGGCGCGACGTCGACGAGCCGATCGATGGCGCGGGGCAGTCCGCGGGGCGCGATGAAGTACGCCACGACGGGGTTGGTGGAGGAGAAGGAGTAGTCGTGGGTCCAGCGCCGGATCAGGTCCCGGCGACGAACCGAGGTGATCTTGCCCGCCTCGTCGCGTTCGACGATCCCCTCGGCCACCAGGGTGGCCAGCAGCTTCGAGACCGAGCCCGGGGAGACTCCGGCAGCGGCCGCGAGCTCGCGGACGCCGACCGGCGCGTCTGTCGACGCCAGTGCACGGATCGAGCGGCTCGCCGCTACGCCGTTCAGGCGGGTGACGGCGCTGCTCGCCCGATCCTTGGGAGCCTTGGCGGCGCCCTGGCCGGTCACCACGACCGGGGGATCGTCGAGGGCGAGCCGAACCCACCCGGTCGCGTCGGCATAGCTGAATCCTTCGGCAGCGAGCGCCTTGCGTAGTGCCGGACCGATGTATGGCGATGCGTAGAGCACGGGCAGGGCCGCGGCTCGTCCGATGTCGCGCAGGGTGGACACGATCGCTGCGGACGAGACCGACGCGGAGCGCTTGGCCTCGACGACCAGTCGAGCGGAAGCGCCGACGGGTCCGGTGAGGTCGACGACCGCGTCGAAGCGCTGGTCGACCGTCTCGGCGTCGGTCCGCGCGGTGAGTGCCCAGGGCGCAGGAAGCAGCGCGTTGACGCTCGCCAGAGCGTCAACGACCACCTGCGTTTCTCGACTTGTGCTGTTTCCCATAACGAGAAACAGGCTAGACCGAGAGACGGCGAGACGCAACGCCTGCGCGACGTTCGGCGCTGGAGCGCCCCGACAGGGCGATCAGGCGGTGCGCTCGACCGCGGTCGCGTCGTCGAGGAGGGCTCGCCCGACGAGCTCGCGCGAGCCGGCGGCCCGTTCGCCCGCTTGCTCGCGCGGCAGGACCAGCACGTCGCGGCGGTGGTCTAGTCGCGTCGCCTGCGTTCGTGTGACGTGCGGCGTCGCACCTTGCTGGTGCGTCGCGCACCGCGTTAGCGTCTCCCCAGGTCAAGAGCGACCAGCGATACGCCCTCCGCGTGCTGGTCCGGCAACCGCGCACACTCGCGCACGGTGCCCCCGGAGGAAGACCGGCCCGACGGCGACCGCCGTCGGGAAGTGCGAAGGGGAGTACACCCATGAGTGAGAAGTTCCTGCGTGCCGACGGTCTCGTCGAGCTGCGCCCCGACCCCGCGAAGGTGGCCGACGCGGCCCGGAACCGGGTCGGCCTCATCACCACCGGGGAGCTGTGCACTGCGTGCCTGGTCGGTGACTGGGGCCAGTCGCTCCTCAAGGTCACCAAGACGCTGTGCGACGACTGCACGTGGCTGGAGTCCGAGGTGTCGCGCCGTGCGGGGACCGGGCGGTCGCGGGCAGGTCGGCCGGGCCCCGGTCCGCTGCGGGCAGGCGGTGCGTCGGATCCCGGCGACGCCGCATGGGCGTCGATCCGCGCCGCTCGCGTCGCGCGCGAGGAGCGGTTGGCCCCTGTGTTCGCGCGTGCGGTGATGCTCGGTGTGCCGGTGGTCGACCTGGGTCCGGGCACGGGCGGGTTCGTCCCGGCCATCGCGTACGAGGACGTCGAGCGGTTCGACCTCGTCCCGCGCGACGCCGGGGCGCGGGTCGCGCGGTTCGCCGAGTGGCTGCGCGTCCTCGCGCCCGAGGACCATGCGGCGCGCAGCGCCGTCCTGGCGGACGTCCACGAGCTCGCGCGGGTCCTCCGTGCGGAGCAGGAGCGCGCGCGGCGGGCGCGGGCACGTGCGGAGCTGGACCGCGCGGGCCGCGAGGTCGTGCAGGCGCTGGCGACGGTCGGTCGTGCACCGCGCACGGTGGGCGCAGCGGCAGGGCGTCTCGTCCGCGCACGGTTCGCCTCGGTCGACGGACGCGTTCGCGCCTAGGGCTGCCGCGTTGACGGCGGTGTGGTCCACCCAGGGAGTCACACCGCCGTCAGCGGTAGCTGGGGCGCAGGCGGACGCGGGGCTGGTGCTTGGCCGACTCCTTGGAGATCTCGACGATGCTCGCGCGCGACGCGACGAAGTCGCTGAACGACGAGTAGCCCAGCGGCCGCTCGACGAACGCCGGGTCGAGGCGCATCATCTGGTTCTTGACCTCGCCGTACGACAGCCACGGCTCGTCGTCCTTCTTGGCGTGGATGAGGCGCATGGCCCGCATGAGGAGCTGGGTGGCGCGCCGCTGAGCGGCGCGGTCCCCGGCGGGAGCCGGAGCGTCGTTCGCGGTGACCTGCCCAGCTGTCGAACCCGCGCGTTCCGGCGCGTCGTCAGTGGTCGCGGGCGCCACGGGGGGCGCGTCGTCCGCGTCGTCGTCCTCGGGGGTGGTGCTCGTGTCGAGCAGGGCGTCGTAGTCGGCGAACTCGTCGCACGCGGACATGAGCGAGCGGCTCGTCGAGCCCGCGACGCCGACGCCGATCACGGTGCGGCCCAGGCGCTTGGCACGCTGCGCGAGCGCGATGTAGTCCGAGTCGCCCGCGACGATCACGACGTGCGTCACGTCCACGAGCCGGAACAGGTCCTCGATGACGTCGACGGCGAGGCGGATGTCCGCGCCGTTCTTCATGCGCGGGCCCACGGGGAACAGCTGGGTGAGGTCGACGGCCCGGTCGATGAGCTGCTGGTGGTAGCCGGCGTTGACCGGCTGGGACCAGTCCGCGTACGCGCGGCTCACGACGACCCGGCCGAACGACGACGCGTAGTCGATGATCGCGTCGACGTCGACGCGTGCGGTGCGCAGCTTCGTCGGGACGTCGCCGTCGGCGTCGAGGCGGTACTTGCGCGCGTCGTCGGACTGGAAGGCGCCGCGCCGGTGGACCTGGTCGTAGCGGGAGATCACGATGTTGTCGAAGTCGATGTAGACCGCGACGCGGGCAGCGCTCTCGTCGGTGCTCATGGGGCGAGTCTGCCGGACGTCAGAGGGTGCGAGCGGCGAACGTGTCGCACGCCGCGAGGTCGCGCTGCTCGTAGCCGGTCGTGAACCACCGCTGCCGCTGCTCGCTCGACCCGTGCGTCCAGGAGTCCGGGTTGACGTTCGTGCCGGACTGCTCCTGGATGTGGTCGTCGCCGACGGCCGCGGCCGCGTCGAGCGCCTGCGCGAGCTCGGCGGCCGAGATGGGCTCGAGGTAGGTCACGCCCGTGTCGGGGTCCTTCGTCGTCGCCGCGTTGCCGGCCCACATCCCCGCGTAGCAGTCCGCCTGCAGCTCGACGCGCACCGAGTCCGACTCGGCACCCGAGCCACCGCGGTCGGCCTGGCCGAACACCCCGGTGACGTTCTGGATGTGGTGGCCGTACTCGTGCGCGTAGACGTACATCTCCGCGAGCGGCCCGCCCTCGGCGCCGAACCGGCTGGTCAGCTCGTCGAAGAAGCCGAGGTCGAGGTAGATGGTCTGGTCGCCGGGGCAGTAGAACGGGCCCGAGGCCGACGACGCCTGACCGCATGCCGTCGAGACCGCTGAGGTGAACTCCACGGCCTCGGGGATGGTGGCGCTCGCGTCGGACATCGTCGAGGACCAGTAGGTGTCGAGCGAGTCGAGCGTCGCCGACAGTCGGCAGGCGCGGTCGGTGTTCGCCTGCTCGGCCGTGCACGCGCCGATTGTCGAGTCGTTCCCGGGCTCGCCGCCGCCGCCGAGCAGCGCCCCGGGGTCGACGTTGCCGCCGGACAGCAGCGTGATCGCCAGGATCACGAGGAGCCCGAGGCCGCCGACGCCGCCGCCGATCGCCATGCCCCTGCCTGCGCCCGAGCGCCGCGACTGCACGCGCCCGCCGCCGAAGCTGCCACCCTCCTGGAACGTCACGACCAGGACGTTAGTCGTCGTCGCCGCCCCGCGCGCGTCCAGCGGAGGGGTCGTCCTCACCCAGCCCGCGGGCGGCGAGAGCCTCGCCCGTCGCCCGCGCGTGACCGACCATGCGGACGGCCGCCGGGACGACGAGCGCGCGCGGCGAGCGGTCCAGGCCGCGGGCGCGCGCAGCGTCTCGCGACTCGAGGGTGGCCTGCACGAGCACGGGCACGGATCGCAGCATGAGGCTCACCGCGAGCGCGACCGTCTCCGGGGACAGCCCCACGTGGCGCAGCGGTCGGGCGGCGCGGCGCAGGGTGTCGAGCAGGTCGTCGGCGCGCGTGGTCGCGGTGACGACCGTCGCCAGCAGGACGAGGGCGAGCAGGTCGGCCGCGGTCTCGAAGCCGACCTGCCACCCGCGTGCCCAGGTCTGGTACACGCCGACGACGAGCGCGACGATCGCGAAGCCGACGAGCCCGCGCCGGGTGCGGTGCCACTGCAGGCCGGCGACGAGGTGCGCCGTGACCGCCACGCCGAGCGCCACGGCCGCGCTGAGCGGACCGCGCACGAGCACGACGGCGGTGCCCGCGGCGGCCAGGGCGAGGAGCTTCGCGGCCGCCGGCGCGCGGTGCAGGGGCGACGTGCCCGGCTGGTGCAGGCCGAGCGGGCCGGACCACGCCGGACGCAGCGGGGTACCGGGCAGCGCGGGACCGACCGGCACGGGACACATCGGCGCAGCGGCGGAACCGCCTGGCGCACCGGCGGTCGGGTCTGTGCTCATCGTCGGGCGGCCGTCCGCATGAGGGCCTCGTACGCGGCGACGGTCGGCTCCGGCGCGCCGTCGTGGACGACCGACCCGTCGTCGACGACGAGCACGCGGTCGGCCCGGCGCGCGGCGTCGAGGTCGTGCGTCACGACGACGACCTGCTGCGGCAGGCTCGCGAGCAGGTCGTCGACCACGGCGCGCCAGCGCAGGTCGAGCAGCGTCGTCGGCTCGTCGCAGACCAGCACGTCGGGCTCGGTCGCGAGCACGCTCGTCAGTGCGAGGAGCTGACGCTGCCCGCCGGACAGCGCGTGCACGGGCAGGTCCGCGCGGTCGGCGAGGCCGACCCGGGCGAGTGCCGCGCGCGCCAGCTCCTCACGTGCGGCGGCGTCCCGCACGGTGCGCCGCAGCGAGAGCGCGACGTCCTCGACGGGCGTCGGCATGACGAGCTGCGCGTCCGGGTCCGTGAAGACGAACCCGACGCGGCGCCGGACCGCGGGTCCGTCCTTCGCGGTGTCCAGGCCGCCGATCACGACGGACCCGGCCGACGGCAGGACCAGTCCGTTGAGCAGCCGCGCGAGGGTCGACTTGCCGGACCCGTTCGCGCCGACGACCGCGACCCTGCGCTCGGCGATCGTGAGGGAGACCGGGCCCAGCAGTCGCGTCACGGTGTCCGGACCGCCCGACGGGTCGGGGGTCCAGGCCGTGACCAGCGCCTGACGCAGCTCGATCATCAGCGACGCCGGCGCAGCAGGTCCGGGTAGTGCGCGAACACCGCCGTCGCGACGCCGGCGGCGAGCAGGTTCTTCACGACGTCGCCCGGGAAGTACACGGCGCCCCACCCGAACGCCTCGGACACGTCCACGTGGAAGTACCGAGCCATGCCCACGATGCCGGCGGGGTGGATGGTCAGTGCGGTGCCGATCACGCCGCTCGCGACCAGGACGAGGTACCGCGCCTGACCGGTCGCGGTGCGCGCCGCCCCGGCGAGCCAGCCGGCGAGCGCGGCGGCGAACGGGAACGCCACGAGGTAGCCGGCGCTCGGGCCCGCCAGGACGGCCAGCCCGCTCGCGCCGCCGGAGAACACGGGGACGCCCGCGAGACCCACGGCGAGGTACAGGAGCACCGCGAGGGTGCCGCGGCGCCAGCCCAGGACGAGCCCCGCGAGGACCACGCCGAACGTCTGCAGCGTGACGGGCACGCCGGTACCGGTGGGGATCCCCGGGATGATCGCGCACACCGCCAGGAACGCGGCGAACGTCGCGACGAGCGCCAGGTCGGTGGCGATGGTGCTCGGACGCTCGACAGGGGCGGGCAGAGCGGCGTCGAGCACCGCGGCGGGGTCGTTCAGGGGGTCGGGCGCTGCGAGATGCGTCACGGCGTCGTCGGGCCGCGCGGCGTCGGTCGTCTGCGTCGGGCCGGTGGCCCCGGGGGCGGTCAGGATGTCGTGCTCGCGTGCGTCGGCCACGGGTGTTGCTCCCTCGGGTCGGCTTGCTCGGCTGTCGTCGATCGGGCTCGACGGGCCCGTCGCGCTGGGACGGACCCTCCTCGCGCGTGCGCGCCGGGGCCTCCGTCGGAAATAGCGGCAGGTCGTCACGCTAGCGGTCGTTAAGATTGTTGGCGTTTGTGCGCCCGCCCAACACGTGAGCGGGCTTTCCGGAGGAAACCACCACGTGATCACCGCTCATGGCGTCGGCCTGCGCATCGGCGCACGCGAGCTTCTTGCCGAGACCTCGTTCCGGATCGCCGCCGGCGACCGGATCGGCCTCGTCGGTCGCAACGGCGCCGGCAAGACGACCCTCACCAAGACTCTCGCCGGCCAGTCGCAGCCGACGAGCGGCTCGATCACGCGTGGAGAGGTCGGCTACCTGCCGCAGGACCCGGCCACGGGCGACCTCGAGATGCTCGCCCTCGACCGGGTGCTGTCCGCGCGCGGCCTGGACGAGATCGTGCGCAACATGCGCGCGACCGAGGTCGTCATGGCCGAGGGCGACGACGCCGCGCGCGAGAAGGCGATGGCGCGCTACACCAAGCTCGAGGCGCGCTTCACCGCCGCGGGCGGCTACGCGGCCGAGTCCGAGGCGCACCGCATCACCGCGAACCTCGGCCTCGACGACCGCGTGCTGTCCCAGACGCTCGGCACGTTGTCGGGCGGTCAGCGCCGCCGCGTCGAGCTCGCCCGGATCCTGTTCTCGGGCGTCGAGACGCTGCTGCTCGACGAGCCGACCAACCACCTGGACGCCGACTCGATCGCCTGGCTGCGCGACTACCTCAAGGCGTACTCGGGCGGCTTCGTCGTGATCTCCCACGACGCCGAGCTGCTGCGCGCGACCGTCAACAAGGTGTTCCACCTCGACGCGAACCGCGCCGCGCTCGACCAGTACAACCTCGGCTGGGACGCCTACCTGCTGCAGCGCGAGACCGACGAGAAGCGCCGCCGCCGCGAGCGCGCGAACGCCGAGAAGAAGGCCGCGGTCCTCCTGGCGCAGGCCGACAAGATGCGCGCGAAGGCCACGAAGGCGGTCGCCGCGCAGAACATGGCGCGTCGCGCCGAGAAGATGCTGTCGGGACTCGAGGAGGCCCGCGTGAGCGACAAGGTCGCGCGGCTGCGGTTCCCTGACCCCGCGCCGTGCGGCCGCACGCCGCTCACGGCGTCCGACCTGTCGAAGTCCTACGGCTCGCAGGAGGTCTTCACGGGAGTCGACCTCGCGATCGACCGCGGTTCGCGAGTCGTCGTGCTGGGCCTCAACGGCGCGGGCAAGACGACGCTGCTGCGGCTGCTGTCGGGCCTCGAGAAGGCCGACACCGGTGAGGTGCACCCGGGGCACGGGCTCAAGCTCGGCTACTACGCGCAGGAGCACGAGACGCTCGACCTGACGCGCACCGTGGTGGAGAACCTGCGGTCGGCCGCACCGGACCTGACCGACACCCAGGTGCGCTCGGTGCTCGGCTCGTTCCTGTTCTCGGGTGACGACGCGGACAAGCCTGCGCGTGTGCTGTCGGGCGGTGAGAAGACGCGTCTCGCGCTCGCGGCCCTCGTCGTGTCGTCGGCCAACGTGCTGCTGCTCGACGAGCCGACCAACAACCTCGACCCGGCCAGCCGCGAGGAGATCCTTGCCGCGCTGCGCGGCTACAAGGGCGCGGTCGTCCTGGTCAGCCACGACGAGGGCGCGGTCGCGGCGCTCGACCCCGAGCGCGTGCTGCTGCTCCCGGACGGCGACGAGGACCTCTGGAACGCCGACTACCTGGACCTGATCACGCTCGCCTGACCCGGCGCCCGCCCGGCCTCGGACGCCCGCGCGGGCCGTTGTCAGGTGCTGGTGCGCGTGGGCTCGTCGGGCACCTGGGCGTCGACCAGCGCGTCCTCCTCGGCCTCCGCGCGGCCCTCGCGGCGCCGCGGGCGCGCGGGCCGGCCGGGGCTCGGCGCGCCGGGCTCGTGGGGTGCGCCGGGCTCGGGCGGCGCGCCGGTCCCGTCGCGCTCCTCGGTCACCTCACGGCGCGCGAGCCACACGAAGCCGACGAAGCCGCCCAGCGCGAACACCCACCACTGGAACGCGTACGACAGGTGCGAGCCCGGGTCGAGGTCGGGCGCGGGCAGCGCACCGAGGGACGTCGTCGCGGCCGGGTCCTCGCTCACGAGCTGGCCGTACGCGCGGACGAACGGCGTCGCGTCCTCGACGCCGGCGGCGGCGAGCACCTGCTCGGGCGCCAGGGCCTGCACCGAGCCGGCGGGCGCCCCGCGTGTCGACGGGCTCTCGGCCGGGCGCAGCCGCACGACGACGCGGACGTCGCCCGCGGGGGGCTCCGGGACGTCGACGGCCGCGCTCGCGTCGGCGCCGGTCGGCACCCAGCCGCGGTCGACGACGAGCACGTCGCCGGTCGACGCGACCTCGAACGGCACGAGCACGTGGTAGGCCGGTGCGCCGTCGACGGGACGGTTGCGCAGCAGCACGGTCGCTCCGGGCAGGTACCGGCCGTCGGTCACGACCTGACGCCACTCGTCGGGCCCGGCGAGCGCGGCGGCCGGCTCCGGGACGACCTCGGCCAGCGGGACGGGCGTCGCGTCGTAGTTGCGCTCGACCGTGGCGATCTGGGCGTCGCGCCACTCGTGGCGGTGCCACTGCCAGCGCCCCAGGAACGTGCACACGATCGCGAGGACGACGCCGACGAGCACCAGGCCGACGGCGCGCCGCCGGGCAGGCGTCACGTCCCGTCCGCCGCGACGAGCTCCGTCACGGGGACGGTGTCCTTGAGGAAGCCGCGCACGTCGAGGAACTGCGTGAGGTGCTCGCGGTGGTCGTCGCACGCGAGCCACACCTTGCGCCGGTCGGACGTGTGCAGCTTGGGGTTGTTCCACAGCAGGCCCCAGGTCGCGTCCCGGCGGCAGCCGCGCGCGCTGCAGATCGGGTCGTCCACCGGGTCGGGCACGGGCAGGGTCACGGCTGGCCTCCGTCGCCGGCAGGGGGGTGGTTCTCGAGCTGGGAGTGCGTGGTGCCGGGGCCGATCTCGCGCGGGTCGACGAACGGCTCCATCTCGTCGCGTCGCTCGCGTCCCGCGTTGGCGAAGATCACCGCCACGTAGGGGAGCACGACCGCGGCGGCGATGAGGATCAGCGACCCCCACATCGGGACGTGCGACCACGTGACGATCGCCGCGAGGAAGCACACGAGGCGGACGCCCATCTGCACGAGGTAGCGCCGCTGGCGCCGCGCGACGTCCTGCGCGAGCGGCTCGGGCGCAGCGGTGATGCTGTGCACCTCGGGCTCGTGACGTCGTGTCCTCACCCCCCGATCGTACGTTCCCGCCACCGGGTGAACGGCGGCCGCCCGGGTTGTGGGCCTCCCACAACCGAGGCCCGACAACCTGTGCCGTGCCGGTGCCCCGACGAGCGCGCCGGCTCGGATAGCGTCGTGTCTCGTGCCTGAGACTTCCGACAACTCCAGCGTCCAGCCGCGCGTCGTCCTCGTGACCGGCGCGAACCGCGGCATCGGGCGAGCGATCGCCGAGCGGTTCGTCGCCGCGGGGGACAGGGTCGCGACGATCTACCGCTCCGGCGAGCTTCCCGAGGGCGTCTTCGGCGTCGTCGGCGACATGCGTGACACGGCCTCGGTCGACGCCGCGTTCACCGCCGTCGAGGCCGAGCTCGGCCCGGTCGAGGTGCTCGTCGCGAACGCGGGCGTGACCCGCGACCAGCTCCTCATGCGGATGACCGACGAGGAGTTCGACGAGGTGCTCGACGTCAACCTCAAGGGCGCCTTCCGCTGCGCCCGGCGGGCCGCCAAGGGCATGATCCGGCTGCGTCGTGGGCGCATCGTGCTCATCTCGTCGGTCGTCGGGCTGTACGGCGGTGCCGGGCAGGTCAACTACGCGGCGTCGAAGTCGGCGCTCGTGGGCGTGGCCCGCTCGATCACGCGTGAGCTCGGCGGTCGCGGCATCACCGCGAACGTCGTCGCGCCCGGGTTCATCGACACCGACATGACGCGCGCGCTCCCCGACGCCACGCAGGCGTCCTACAAGGCCGCGATCCCCGCAGGGCGCTTCGCGCAGCCCGACGAGGTCGCCGCCGCCGTCGAGTTCCTCGCCTCGCCCGCCGCCGCGTACATCAGCGGCGCCGTGCTGCCGGTCGACGGCGGCCTCGGCATGGGCCACTGACCCTCCAGAACCCTCCAGGAAGAGAGACCACCATGGGCCTGCTCACCGGCAAGAAGCTCCTCGTCACCGGCGTCCTCACGGACGGCTCGATCGCGTTCCACGTCGCGCGCCTCGCGCAGGAGGAGGGCGCCCAGGTCGTGCTCACCTCGTTCGGGCGTCAGTTCCGCCTCACGCAGGTGATCGCCCGCCGGCTGCCCGTCGAGGCGCCGGTCATCCAGCTCGACGTCACCGACGCCGACGACCTCGCCGCGCTGGCCGACCGTGTGCGTGAGGCGGGCTTCGACTCGCTCGACGGCGTGGTGCACTCGATCGGGTTCGCACCGCAGTCCGTGATGGGCGGCAACTTCCTCGCGGGAGAGTGGGCCGACGTGGCCACCGCGCTCGAGGTCTCCGCGTACTCGCTCAAGTCGCTCGCCGTGGCGGCGCAGCCGCTGCTCACCGGCGGCGGCTCGATCGTCGGCCTGACGTTCGACGCGAAGTTCGCCTGGCCCGTGTACGACTGGATGGGCGTGGCCAAGGCCGCGTTCGAGTCGACGTCGCGCTACCTGGCCCGCGACCTCGGCCCGTCGGGCGTGCGCGTCAACCTGGTCTCCGCCGGCCCGATCCGTACCACGGCCGCCAAGTCCATCCCGGGCTTCGAGGCGATGGAGGCCAACTGGAGCACGCGGGCGCCGCTCGGCTGGGACGTCACCGACCCCGAGCCCACGGCGCGCGCCGTCGCGGCCCTGCTCTCCGACTGGTTCCCGGCGACCACGGGCGAGATCGTGCACGTCGACGGCGGCGTGCACGCGATGGGTCAGTAACGCCAGGAACAGGACCTTCGGACGATTCAGGTCGGGCTGCCACCCGCCGATGGGCAGGGAGGCAGCCCGACCCGACCGGAGGAGTGACGTGAACCCACGCGCGCACGATGCGGCAGAGCTCATCGAGAAGGCAGCGCGGGCGCTGTTCGAGCGACGGGCCGAGCACACCGGTCTGCGGTTCGACGCCCTGCCGATCTGGGCGGTGTGGGTCCGGGAGAGCTATCTCGCCGACGCGCGTGCGGCGCTCGAGGCCGCGGGCGTGATCCCTGCGCCGGCCACGCCGCAGCGCAGCGCGGGCGACCGGTACCAGCGGCTCGCCGACGCGGCGCTGCGCACGGCACCCGTGGCCGCGAACGGCCGCGCGGTCGACCGGGTGCCGTCGCCGCGGACCCAGGAGCTCGAGGCGCTGCTGCTGCCGCCCGGTGACGTCGCGGCGCTGGGCCACAACGCCGTGGCGCGCTCGCTCGACTGGAAGCCCGTCGAGCTCGAGTGGAACCCGCCCGCGTCCGCCCGCTGACCGATCGACCTGCTCGCCTTGCGCCGCCCGGCGATCGTCGGGGCGCTGGCGCCTTGGTCCGTCGGCCAGCACAGTGGCACGCTGGGCCCGTGACGACGACCCGACGCCTCGTGCTGCTGCGGCACGCCAAGGCCGAGCACCCCGCCGGGCTGCCTGACCACTCCCGACCGCTCGCGCTCGCCGGCCGACGGCAGGCGCCGCTGGTCGGGGCAGCGATGACCGAGGCCGGCATCGCTCCTGATCTCGTGTGGTGCTCCTCGAGCGTCCGGACACGTCAGACGTGGGAGCTGGTGCGCGGGTCACTCGGCGCGCAGCCCGAGGTCGAGTATCTCGACGAGGTCTACGACGCGGGCGTGCAGTCGCTGCTCGCGCTGCTCGCGACCGCCCCGGAGGACGCCCGCACGCTCGTCGTCGTGGGGCACGAGCCGACCATGTCCCACGCGGCGGCGACGCTCGCGGGGCCCGACTCCGACCCCGCTGCCGTGGCTCGCGTGCAGGTGGGTGTGCCGACGGCGTCCTGGTCGTGGCTCGAGCTGGACGGTTCCTGGTCCGCGGTCGAGCCGCGCGTCGCGCGCCTGGTGCGGCTGGTCACCCCGGGCTGAGCGGGCCAGGCGCAGGGGCTCGGCCCCGGGGATCGGCGCGCGGGTCAGCGCAGGAACGGGGCGAGCGCGAGCGCGGCGTCGAGGCGGTCGGTGATGGTCGCGTCGGCCTGTGCCGCCACGACGGGCTTGGCGTTGAACGCGATGCCGAAGCCAGCGGTCGCGAGCATGTCGAGGTCGTTCGCGCCGTCGCCGATGGCCACCGTCGCCGCCAGGTCGGCCCCCACCGTGGCCGCGTAGTCGCGCAGCGCCACCGCCTTGGCCGCACGGTCGATCACGGGTCCGGTGACGCGTCCCGTGAGCCGGCCGTCGGCGACCTCGAGCGCGTTGGCGCGGTAGAGCGTGATACCGAGCGAGGCGGCCAGCGGGGCGACGAGCTCGACGAAGCCCCCTGAGACGAGGCCCACGTGCCAGCCGCGCGACTGCACCTCGCCGACGAGCTCGCGCGCGCCGGCGGACAGCTCCATCCGCTCCCGGACGGCGTCGAACACCGCGACGTCGAGGCCCGCGAGGGTCGCGACGCGCTCGTGCAGCGAGGTCGCGAACTCGATCTCGCCGCGCATCGCGCGCTCGGTGATCTCAGCGACGAGGTCGAGCGATCCCGCGTGCGCGGCGAGCATCTCGATCACCTCGCCCGTGATGAGCGTGGAGTCGACGTCCATGACGAGCAGGCGGGCGGTCACGGCGTGCAGGGTAGCGAGATCGCGGCGTCGCGATCTCGCCCGTCCATGTCGGTCTCCCCGCGTCCCCGGCGCGCCGCCGCGGTCGGCTCAGTCCGTGATGATCGTGCCCTTGGGGACCACGGTGAGGCCCGACTCGGTCACGGTGAAGCCGCGCGCCAGGTCGTGCTCGTGGTCGAGCCCGATGCGTGCGCGCTCCGGCACGATCACGTTCTTGTCGAGGATCGAGCGGTGCACCTGCGCGTACCGGCTCACCTGCACACCGTCCATCAGCACCGAGTCGGTGACCTGCGCCCACGAGTGCAGCCGCACGCCGGGGGACAGCACCGAGCCGGAGACCGTGGCGCCGGAGACGACCACGCCGGGGGAGACGATCGAGTCCGCGGCGTGGCCGAGGCGACCCGCACCCGCGTGCACGAACTTCGCCGGCGGCAGGCCCGTGTAGCCCGTCAGGAGCGGCCACTCGTCGTTGTAGAGGTTGAACACCGGCTCGATCGCGATGAGGTCGATGTTCGCCTCGTAGTACGCGTCGAGCGTCCCGACGTCGCGCCAGTAGTCGCGGTCGCGCGGCGTCGAGCCCGGCACGTCGTTGCGGATGAAGTCGTAGACGGCCGCGGTGCCGCGCTCGACGAACGCGGGGACGATGTCGCCGCCCATGTCGTGGCGGCTGTTGACGTTCTCGGCGTCCTCGGTCACGGCCTGGATCAGCGCGTCGGCGTCGATCACGTAGTTGCCCATCGAGGCCAGGACCTCGTGCGGGGAGTCGGCCAGGCCGATCGCGTCCTTGGGCTTCTCGCGGAACGCGCGGATGAGGGTCGGGTCGCTCGCGTCGGTCTCGATGACGCCGAACTGGTCCGCCTCGGCGAGCGGCTGGCGGATGCCCGCGACGGTGAGCTCGGCGCCCGACTCGATGTGCGCCTGCACCATCTGGGAGAAGTCCATGCGGTACACGTGGTCGGCGCCGACCACGACGACGATGTCGGGGCGCTCGTCGTCGATGATGTTCAGGCACTGGTAGATCGCGTCGGCGCTGCCGAGGTACCAGTGCTTGCCGACCCGCTGCTGCGCGGGGACGGCGGCGACGTAGTTGCCCAGCAGCGGCGACATGCGCCAGGTCTTGGACACGTGCCGGTCCAGGCTGTGGGACTTGTACTGCGTCAGCACGATCACGTGCAGGTAGTGCGAGTTGATGACGTTCGACAAGGCGAAGTCGACGAGCCGGTAGATGCCGCCGAACGGGACGGCCGGCTTGGCCCGATGGGTCGTCAGGGGCATGAGTCGCTTGCCCTCGCCACCTGCGAGGACGATGGCCAGGACGCGCGGTTGTGCCATGCCCTGACCCTAGGCCCGCCGGGCGTCGCGAGCGAGGTCACTGCGCATCGAGGCGCTAGCGTGTCGCGCATCACGGTCCACCGGGTCCGTACCAGCCAGCGTCCACGGAGGTCGTCAGTGCGCGTCGACATGCTCACCCGGGAGTACCCGCCTCACGTCTACGGGGGTGCGGGTGTCCACGTGGCGGAGCTCGCCGCGGTGCTCCGCAGCTCGATCGACGTGCGCGTGCACTGCTTCGAGGGCGCGCGCGACGAGCCGGGCGTGCGGGGCTACGACGTCCCCGCCGAGCTCGTCGGGAGCAACGCCGCGCTGCAGACGCTCGGGGTGGACCTCGAGATCGTCGCGGGGGTGGGGGCGTCCGACGACGGTCCGCGCACCGACCTCGTGCACTCGCACACCTGGTACGCCAACCTCGCCGGCCACCTGGCGGGTCTGCTGCACGGCGTGCCGCACGTGCTCACCGCGCACAGCCTCGAGCCGCTGCGGCCGTGGAAGGCCGAGCAGCTCGGCGGCGGGTACGCGCTGTCGAGCTGGGTCGAGCGCACCGCGTACGAGGCGGCGGCGGCCGTGATCGCGGTGTCCGGGGGCATGCGTGAGGACATCCTGCGCAGCTACCCGGCGGTCGACCCCGCGCGCGTGCACGTCGTGCACAACGGCATCGACCTCGAGGGCTGGCGCCGCCCGACCGACGACGAGTCGCTCGCCGCGGCGGACCGCACGGTGCGGTCGCTGGGCATCGACCCGACCAGGCCGGCGGTCGTCTTCGTCGGCCGTATCACGCGGCAGAAGGGGCTGCCCTACCTGCTGCGCGCGGCCGAGTCGCTTCCCGCCGACGTGCAGCTCGTGCTGTGCGCGGGTGCGCCCGACACCCCCGGGATCGCGGCCGAGGTCGCGGGTCTCGTCGACCGGCTGCGCGAGCAGCGCTCCGGCGTGGTCTGGATCGAGCAGATGCTCCCGCGGCCCGATCTCGTCGCGGTCCTCGCGAGCTCGACCGTGTTCGTCTGCCCGTCCGTCTACGAGCCGCTCGGGATCGTCAACCTCGAGGCGATGGCCGTCGGGCTGCCCGTGGTCGGCACCGCGACCGGCGGCATCCCCGAGGTCGTCGACGACGGGGTGACCGGCTGGTTGGTGCCCATCGACCAGGTGCAGGACGGCACCGGCACGCCGCGCGACCCCGACCGGTTCGTCGCCGACCTGGCGGCAGCGCTCGTCGAGGCCGTCTCCGACCCGGACCGTGCCGCGCACTGGGGCGTGGCCGCACGGCGCCGCGTCGAGGACCACTTCTCCTGGGCGGCCGTGGCGCAGGAGACGCTGCGCGTCTACCGGGGCGTGCTGGGCTGAGCCAGCGGGCCTGCGAGCGTCGCGGCGGCCAGGGCCCGCCGCGCGAGCCGGTCGACGTCGCGCAGCGCGGCAGTGCGCTGGTCGGCCTGCCACAGGTTGACCGCGCCGCCGTCGTCGCGCGCGGCGAGGTCGACGATCGCCCGCAGGCGGGCCGCGCTCGCGAGCACCCGGCCGCGGTGCGCGTCCACGCGGTCCGGCAGGCGCCAGGTGGGCAGCGCGGCGTCGCGCAGCGCGACGACCTGCGCCGCGTGCTCGTCGTCCCAGTGCGCGACGTCGAGCCGCACGAGGGCCTCGGTCACGTCCGCGAGCCCGCGGCGCAGCCCGCGGTCGGCGTCCTCGAGCGAGCCGAGCGCCTGGACCGGAAGCAACCAGTCCGGGACGACCGTGCGGTGCCACGTCACCAGGTGGCCGGGCTCCAGCGCGGAGCCGAACGCCTCCACCTCCGGCACGAGCGCGCACGCGGCACCACCGGTGCGCAGCAGGACGAGCTCGCGCGCCTCGAGCGCGGCACCCGAGACCGGTGCGGGGACGCCGGCCACGTCGCCGGGCGCGGGCAGGAGCGCGACGACGTCGAGGTCGGGCACCGACCACTCGCGCAGCGCCTCGGCGAGCGGGCGCCGCTCGTCCGTCGCGGTGTCGAGGACGTCGTGGGGCTCGTCGTCCGCCTGGACGCCGCGCAGCGCTGCTGCCGCGGTGGTCGTACGGGAGTCGCCCGCGCCGAGCCACAGCGCGAGGACCACGGAACGGGGAAGGTCGAGGTCAGGCACTCGTCCACGGTACGTGCGCGCAGGGCCTCGGACGCGCCGCGCCCGCACCGTCGAGCGCGGCGCCCAGAGGCTGGCTGCGTCCGGGTGGCCACGTGCACCGGCACGCACGCGCGAAACGTTAGGGTCGTGCCATGACCGACGTGCTCGACCTCCAGGACGTGACGATCCGACGGGGGACGACGACGATCCTCGACGGGGTCTCGTGGCGCATCCGGGAGGGTGAGCGCTGGGTCGTCCTCGGGCGCAACGGCGCGGGCAAGACGACGCTGCTGCAGGTCGCGTCCGGGCGCATGCACCCCACGGGCGGCAGCGCCGAGCTGCTCGGCAGCCGGCTCGGGCACGTGGACGTCTTCGAGCTGCGGCCCCGGATCGGGCTGTCGAGCGCGTCGCTCGCCGACAAGATCCCGACGGGCGAGCTCGTCCGTGACGTCGTCCTGACCGCCGCGTACGGCGTGACCGGGCGGTGGCGGGAGGAGTACGAGGAGCTCGACGAGACCCGCGCGGCCGACCTGCTGCGGGCCTTCGGCGTCGAGCACCTGGCGGAGCGGTACTTCGGGACGCTCAGCGAGGGCGAGCGCAAGCGCGTGCAGATCGCCCGCGCGCTCATGGCCGACCCCGAGCTCCTGCTGCTCGACGAGCCCGCGGCTGGGCTCGACCTGGGCGGCCGCGAGGAGCTGGTGGGCGCGCTCGCGGAGCTCGCCGACGACCGGCGCTCGCCGGTGCTGGTCCTCGTGACCCATCACGTCGAGGAGATCCCGCCGGGCTTCACGCACCTGCTGCTGCTGCGTGACGGCCGGGTCCACGCGTCCGGCCCGATCGAGGAGGTGCTCACGGCCGAGCAGCTCTCGGGCGCGTTCGGGCTCGATCTCGTCCTCGACCGGCACGAGGGCCGGTGGACGGCGCGGTCCGCCTCGCTCGCCTGACGGCACGCCGAAACCGCGTGACGAGGACCGTCACCCGGCTGCCCGCGGCGGTGCTGCCGCGAATCCTCACGAGCGCGTCAAGACTGTGCCTAGGATGACCCAACGACGGTGAGAAGGGGTCTGCGGTGCACTGGCTGTGGTGGGTCGGAGGAGCGCTGGCGCTCGGCATCCTCGAGATGCTCTCGCTCGAGCTCGTGTTCATCATGGCGGCCGGTGGTGCGGTTGCAGGGGGCGTCGCGTCCGCCGCGGGTGCGCCCCTGTGGGCACAGATCGTCATCGCCGCGGTCACCTCTGTCCTTCTCCTCGTGACCCTGCGGCCGTGGCTGCTGCGGCACCTCAAGAAGAGGACCCCGCTCGTCGAGACCAACGCCTCGGCGCTCGTCGGCCGTCCGGCCGTGGTGCTCGCGACCGTCACCGCTGACGCCGGCCGCGTCAAGCTCGCGGGCGAGGTGTGGAGCGCGCGGACCACGGCGGGTTCGGCGCTGCCGCCCGGCACCGAGGTCACGGTCGACCGCATCGAGGGCGCGACCGCGGTCGTCGTCCCCGCGCCCGCCGGCTGACCGCGGCGCGAGACCACCTGCACGTCCCGACCAAGGAGGCTCCATGCCGGAGGACACCACGAACGTCGGACAGATCGCGCTGATCGTCGTCCTCGCGCTCGTCCTGCTGTTCGTCATCATCGCGCTGTTCCGCTCCGTGCGGATCGTGCCGCAGACCGTGGCGGTCATCGTCGAGCGCCTCGGCCGGTACTCGCGCACGCTCGACGCGGGGCTGCACCTGCTGATCCCGTTCGTCGACCGCGTGCGCGCGGGCGTCGACCTGCGTGAGCAGGTCGTCTCGTTCCCGCCGCAGCCCGTGATCACGTCGGACAACCTCGTCGTGAGCATCGACACGGTCATCTACTTCCAGGTCACGGACCCGAAGTCGGCCGTGTACGAGATCGCGAACTACATCACCGGCATCGAGCAGCTCACCGTCACGACGCTGCGCAACGTGATCGGCTCGATGGACCTCGAGCAGACCCTCACGAGCCGCGACCAGATCAACGGCCAGCTGCGCGGCGTGCTCGACGAGGCGACGGGCAAGTGGGGGATCCGCGTCAACCGGGTCGAGCTCAAGGCGATCGACCCGCCCGCCTCGGTGCAGGGCTCGATGGAGCAGCAGATGCGCGCCGAGCGCGACCGCCGTGCCGCGATCCTCACGGCCGAGGGTGTCAAGCAGTCGCAGATCCTCACGGCCGAGGGCGAGAAGCAGTCGGCGATCCTGCGGGCCGAGGGCGAGGCGCAGTCCGCGATCCTGCGGGCCGAGGGCGAGGCGCGCGCGATCCTGCAGGTCTTCGACGCGGTGCACCGCGGAGACGCGGACCCGAAGCTGCTGGCGTACCAGTACCTGCAGACCCTGCCGAAGATCGCGGCGTACCCGTCGAACAAGATGTGGTTCCTGCCGTCGGAGCTCACCGGGGCGCTGGGGCAGCTGGCCCAGGGGCTCGGCGGCGCGCCCGCACCGAGCGCGGACACCGGTGCGCGTCCGGCCGGTACCTCGCCGCTCGGGGACGACCTGCCTCCCGTGACCCTGACCGACCCGGCCGAGGCGCTCGCCGAGGCCAAGCGCGAGTCGGCGGCAGCGACCGCCGACGCGACGAGCGCGGGGACGCTGTCCGGCCGGCCGTTCGACCCGGCCGCCGAGCTGGGGCAGCACCCCGGGGGAGCGGCGGTCCCGACGCGTCCCGCCGTGCCGCCCGTGCCCCCGCCCGCGCCTGCCCGCCCGGACGTCCCGCCGCCGCCGGCCACGACGCAGGACGCGGGACCGTTCGAGCCGCCGTACGACCGCTGAGCGCGGGACCGGTCGCCGCCCGACGGTGCTCCGGTCCGACGACCCCCTCGCAGACCCCGTCGCGCCGAGGCGCGGCGGGGTCTCGTCGTGCACCGCAGATCCCTCTTGCTGAGTGAGTGCTCACTCACTTACGGTGGCCCGGTGAGCAGACCCGGGCGTGCCGCGCCGCTCCCGCCGGACGAACGGCGCGAGGCGATCCTGCGCGCCGTGCGCGCCGTCGTCCTCGACCGCGGGACCAGGGTCACGACGAAGGAGCTCGCGCAGGCGGCCGGGGTCGCGGAGGGCACGCTGTTCCGCGTGTTCCCCGACAAGGACGCGCTCGTGCGCGCGGTCGTGCTCGCGGCGGTCGACCCTGCGGACGACGTCCCGGCGATCGAGGCGATCGACCGCGACGCGCCGTTGGCGGACCGCGTCCGCGCGGTCGTCGAGATCGGCCTGGCTCGGACCGGGCGCGCCATCCGGTGGATGGGGATCCTGCACGAGCTCGGCCGGCCGCCGCACGGCGAGCACGACGAGGAGGCGCACCGCCACATGGTCGAGTTCACCACGCGGCAGGAGCGGGGCCAGGCTGCGGTGCGCGACGCCGTCACCGACGTGCTCGCCGGAGACGCCGACCGCCTCGCGCGCCCGGTCGACGAGGTCGCCGAGCTGCTCGCCGTGACGGTCATGGGACTGTCCATGCTCCAGATCGAGGCCACCCGTCGCCGCGCCGAGCCACGCCTCCCGGCGCTCGACGTCGTGGTCTCCCACTTCCTGACCGGCGCGCTGGGCCCACCGGCAGCCGTGTCGTCCCCCGACCTGTCGTCCGCACCCGCGAGGAGCGTGTGATGCTCAACCGACTCCTGAAAGTGCACCTGGCGCCGTACTCGGGCGCGGTGACCGCGGTCGTCGCCCTCCAGCTCGTGCAGACGCTCGCCACGCTGTACCTGCCGAGCCTCAACGCGCGGATCATCGACGACGGCGTGGCCGTGGGCGACACCGACGAGATCATGCGCCTCGGCACCGTCATGCTCGCGGTGAGCCTGGTGCAGGTCGTCGCGGCGGTCGCGGCCGTCTGGTACGGCTCCTACGCCGCGATGGCGTTCGGTCGCGACGTGCGCCTGCGCCTGTTCGCGCACGTGCAGACGTTCTCCGCGCGTGAGCTCGGGCAGTTCGGCGCGCCGACGCTGATCACCCGGACGACGAACGACGTGCAGCAGGTCCAGATGGTCGCGCTGATGACGTTCACGTTCGTGATCATGGCGCCGATCATGCTCGTCGGCGGCGTCGTCATGGCGCTGCGCGAGGACGTCAGGCTGTCGGGCGTCCTGGTGGTCGCCGTGCCGGTCCTGGGGATCGTCATCGCGGCGATCGTCTCGCGGATGATCCCGTACTTCCGCGTCATGCAGAAGCGGATCGACGCGATCAACCGCGTGATGCGCGAGCAGATCGCGGGGATCCGGGTGATCCGCGCGTTCGTGCGGGAGGGCCGTGAGGCGCAGCGGTTCGACGACGCCAACCGCGCGCTGTACGACACGTCGCTGCGCACCGGTCAGCTCATGGCGCTGATGTTCCCCGCGGTCATGCTCGTGCTGAACCTGACGAGCACGTCCGTGCTCTGGTTCGGCGGGCACCGGGTCGCCGAGGGGCAGATGCAGATCGGCCAGCTCACGGCGTTCCTGTCCTACCTGGCCTACATCCTCATGGCCGTGATGATGAGCACGATGATGTTCGTGATGTTCCCGCGCGCGATCGTCGCCGCGGGCCGCATCGGCGAGGTGCTCGAGACGCAGTCGAGCGTCCTGCCCCCCGAGAACCCCGTGCCGCTGCCGCCCGACGACTCGCGGCGGGGCCGGCTCGAGCTGCGGGGCGTCGAGTTCCGCTACCCGGGCGCCGAGCGCGCCGTGCTCGAGGGGGTCGACCTGGTGGTCGAGCCCGGACGGACGACCGCGATCATCGGCTCGACCGGCTCGGGCAAGTCCACGCTGCTCAACCTCATCCCGCGGCTGTACGACGTGACGGCCGGCCAGGTGCTGCTCGGCGGCGTCGACGTGCGCGACCTCGACCAGCGCGAGCTGTGGTCGCAGATCGGTCTGGTGCCGCAGAAGCCGTACCTCTTCTCCGGCACGGTGCGCTCGAACCTCGAGTACGGCGCGCCCGGGGCGGACGACGACGAGCTGTGGCACGCGCTCGAGGTCGCCCAGGCACGCGACTTCGTCGAGGCGATGAACGGCGGGCTCGACGCGCCGATCGAGCAGGGCGGCGGCAACCTGTCGGGCGGCCAGCGCCAACGTCTCGCGATCGCCCGGGCGCTCGCGAGACGCCCACGCCTGTACCTGTTCGACGACTCGTTCTCGGCGCTGGACTACGCCACCGACGCGGCGCTGCGTGCCGCGCTCGTCCCCGAGACCCGCGAGGCGAGCGTGCTGGTCGTCGCCCAGCGCGTCGCGACGATCCGCACCGCCGAGCACATCGTCGTCGTCGACGCGGGACGCGTGGTCGGCGAGGGCACCCACGCCGAGCTCCTCGCGACCAACCCCACCTACCAGGAGATCGTGTACTCCCAGCTCAGCGCGCAGGAGGCGGCATGACCACGCCACGCGGACCCCAGCCCGCCCCGGCGCCCGCCGCCGCGTCGCCCGCGCGCGTGCGCCGAGGCCCCGTGGGGCACGGCCCCATGGCGAACATGGGCATGCCCGGCGAGAAGTCGATGCGGTTCCGCGAGTCGGGGTCGCGGTTCCTGCGGGAGCTGCGGCCCGAGCGGGTGCGGATCGTCGCCATCGTGCTGCTCGGCGTGGCCTCGGTCGTCCTCGCGGTGATCGGGCCCAAGCTCCTGGGCAACGCGACGAACGTGCTGTTCGAGGGTGTCACGGGGTCGATGCTGCCTGCCGGGCTGAGCAAGGCCGAGGCGGTCGCCGCGCTGCGCGCGCAGGGCGAGGACCGCGTCGCCGACATGGTGTCCGCGATGGACGTGGTGCCCGGGCAGGGGGTCGACTTCGACCGCCTCGGGCAGATCCTGCTCGTCGTCGCGCTGGTCTACCTGGGGTCGTTCCTGTTCGGCTGGGCGCAGGGCCGCATGACGGCCGGCGTCGTGCAGCGCGCCGTCCTGCGCCTGCGTACCCAGGTCGAGGCCAAGCTGTCCCGCGTCCCGCTGCGCTACGTCGACTCGCAGCCGCGCGGCGAGCTGCTGTCGCGGGTGACCAACGACATCGACAACGTCGCCCAGACGCTGCAGCAGACGCTGAGCCAGGTGATCACGTCGCTCCTGACGGTCGTCGGCGTGCTCGCGATGATGTTCTGGATCTCGCCCCTGCTCGCGGTCGTCGCGCTCGTCACCGTGCCCCTGTCCATGCTGGTCGCCGCGCTGATCGCGAAGCGCTCGCGGCCGCGGTTCATCGAGCAGTGGACCTACACGGGGCAGGTCAACGCGCACATCGAGGAGATGTTCACGGGGCACACGCTCGTGCAGGTGTTCAACCACGCCGACGACGCCGTCGCGACGTTCACGCAGCGCAACGAGGCGCTCTACGACTCGAGCCGGCGCGCGCAGTTCATCTCGGGCATCATCCAGCCGGCGCTCGGGTTCATCGCGAACCTCACGTACGTGATCATCGCGGTCGTCGGCGGGCTGCGGATCGCCTCGGGGGCGATGACGCTGGGCGACGTGCAGGCGTTCATCCAGTACAGCCGTCAGTTCTCGCAGCCCATCACGCAGCTCGCGAGCATGGCCAACCTGCTGCAGTCGGGCGTCGCGTCGGTCGAGCGTGTCTTCGAGCTGCTCGACGCGCCCGAGCAGGACCCGGACCCGGAGCCCGCGACCGAGCTCGATCGTCCGGTGCGCGGCAGGGTCGCCTTCGAGCACGTCGCGTTCTCCTACCGCGAGGACGAGCCGCTCATCGAGGACCTGTCGCTCGTCGCCGAGCCCGGGCAGACGATCGCGATCGTCGGGCCGACGGGCGCCGGCAAGACGACGCTGGTGAACCTCATCATGCGGTTCTACGAGCTCGACGCGGGCCGGATCACCCTGGACGGCGTCGACACCCGGTCCCTGACGCGCGACGACCTGCGCCGTTCGACCGGCATGGTGCTGCAGGACACGTGGCTCTTCGGCGGCACGATCGAGGAGAACATCGCCTACGCGGTCGACGGCGCGACGCACGAGCAGGTGGTCGCGGCTGCCGAGGCCACGTACGTGGACCGGTTCGTCCGGACGCTGCCCGACGGCTACGCGACCGTGATCGACGACGAGGGCACGGGCGTCTCCGCGGGAGAGAAGCAGCTCCTGACGATCGCGCGCGCGTTCCTGTCCGACCCTGCGATCCTCATCCTCGACGAGGCGACGTCCTCGGTCGACACGCGCACGGAGGTGCTCGTCCAGCACGCGATGAACGCGCTGCGCGCGGGCCGGACGTCGTTCGTCATCGCCCACCGCCTCTCGACGATCCGCGACGCCGACACGATCCTGGTCATGGAGCACGGCGCGATCGTCGAGCAGGGCACGCACGACGAGCTCCTGGCGGCCGACGGCGCGTACGCGCGGCTCTACCAGAGCCAGTTCGCCGCGGCGGCGGTCGAGGAGGTCTGAGGCGGGGCCGAGGGCGCCCGAGCCAGGTGAGCAAGGGGCGAACGGCCTCACCCGACCGGGTGAACCGTTTCGGCCGTTGTCGCGCTCCCTGCTGCGTGTGGACGGTGGAGGACCCGCGCTTGCGCGTGAGGGGTCCGCAGCGAGGCGGTCCTCGTGCGCAGGCACTTCCGACCCCCCAGGAGGAACCATGCACGCGTCCGCACGACCTGCTCGAACAGGCCTGCTGCGCCGTCTGCGGCGGGCCGTGATCGCGGTCCCGCTGAGCCTCGCCCTGGGACTGGGCGCGATGACGCTGCTCGCGCCCTCGGCGAGCGCGCACGGCTCCGTCACGGACCCCCCGACCCGGAACTACGGCTGCTGGGAGCGGTGGGGTGCCGATCACCTCAACCCGCAGATGGCCACGCTCGACCCGATGTGCTGGCAGGCCTTCCAGGACAACCCGAACGCCCTGTGGAACTGGAACGGCCTGTTCCGTGAGGGCGTGGGCGGCCAGCACCAGGCGGTCATCCCCGACGGCCAGTTGTGCAGCGGCGGGCGGACCCAGAACGGTCTCTACAAGTCGATGGACACGGTCGGTGCCTGGAAGGCCAAGCAGGTCCCGAACACCTTCACGCTCACGCTGACCGACTCCGCGAAGCACGGCGCGGACTACCTCAAGATCTACGTCACGAAGCAGGGCTTCGACCCGACGACCCAGCCGCTCACATGGGCATCGCTCGACCTCGTCAAGACCACGGGGTCGTACCCGACGACCGGCCTCTACCAGTCGGACGTCTCGCTGCCCGGCCGGAGCGGCCGCGCGGTGCTCTACACGATCTGGCAGGCGAGCCACCTCGACCAGCCGTACTACCTGTGCAGCGACATCGTCATCGGCCAGGGCACCGAGCCGACCCAGCAGCCCACCCAGCAGCCGACCCAGGAGCCGACCCAGGAGCCGACGCAGCAGCCGACCCAGGAGCCCACGCAGCAGCCGACTCAGCAGCCCACCCAGCAGCCGACCGGTGCGTGCACCGCGACGGTCAAGGTGAACTCGAGCTGGTCCGGCGGGTACGTGGCCGACGTGGTGGTCACGGCCGGCTCCAGCCGGTTGACCGGCTGGAAGGTCACCGTGGGCGGGGCCACGATCTCGCAGGCGTGGGGCGGCACCCTGAGCGGCAACGTCCTGACCAACGCGGCGTGGAACGGCGCGCTGTCACCCGGCGGGACGGCGACGGCCGGCTTCCTCGGGTCCGGCAGCTCGAGCGGGCTCACGGCAAGCTGCTCGGCAGCCTGACGACGACCTGACCCGAACGACGACGCCCGGGCTGCGCACAACGCGCACCCCGGGCGTCGTCGTGCCCGTGCACGAGCGGCGGGTCCCCGGGCGGGCATACCGGGACGAGTCGGGTATGGCGGCCCGTCCGTCCGGGTGACTAGGTTCGGGTCAGGAGCCGGTCCGCCTGCGGGCGACCCGCGGGGGGAGAGGTCACGGACGTGCACTGGTGGCGAGGGGGTCAGGGCGGGTCGGCCGACGCGCCGAGTCGCGCGGACGACGTGCTGGAGCTGCGGGTGCACGGCGTCGCGAACACGCCTCCCGCCGCGATGCTGGACCTGCGGCCGGACCAGGTCGAGCAGGTCGACGGCGACGACCTCGGCAGCTTCTGGGCGCCGACGAGCGCGGTCGCGGCCGCGCCCCGCAAGGCGGGGGACCCGCGCGTGGTGCCCGCCGGCGTCCGACGTGAGGCGTACTCGTGGGGCGCGATGGCCCGTTTCTCGACCGTGCCCGGGCTCGGGCGGGCGAGCGGGCTGGTCGCCGGCCTGGTCCGGGTGCTGTGGGTGGTCATCGTCCCGTTCGGGCTGGCCAACGTCGCGTACTGGGCGCGGGACGCCGACGAGCCGCACGGGCGCAGGTCGTCGGCGGGCGGAGGGCTCGTCCGCCTGTTCGGCCTCGCGCTGACGCTGCTGTGGGTCACGACGACCGCGACGATCACGCTCGGGATCGTCGCGGCCCAGTGCTACGGGCCGCGCACGAGCCTGACACCGGGTGCGTCGGGCGACGCCGTCCAGTACGTGCAGGTGTGCGCGGCGCTGCCCGACTGGGCGGACGCCGCGGCCCGCTGGTCGACGGGTCTGCGCACCGCCGTGCTCGTCGGGTTCACGGCCGTCGTGATCGTCGCGCTCGGCGCGGTGGGCTCGACGGGCCGGCTGCGCTACGAGCGGCGCATGTCGACGACGAAGGCGCGCCAACGACTGCGTCCCGCCGGTGCGCCCCACGCCGCGACGCGCGCCGACGAGGTGCGCGGGCAGGTGTGGCCGATGCTCGCGCGACGGGGCTTCTGGACGCACGCGGACCGCTCGTCGTTGCAGTGGTTCCAGCACCTCGCGGCCGCGTTCGCCACGCTCGCCGGGCTCGTCGCGTGGCACTACCTGTACCGGGACGAGCCGGGCTGCGCGACGTCCGTGGGCTTCGGCGCGCGCGGCTGCCTCGACCCGGGTGTCTGGACCGCGGACGGTCGGCTGCCGTGGGCCGTGCTGCTGCTCGTGTCGGTCGTCGTCGTGGGCCTCGCCGCGGCGCGCACGGGTCGGTTCCGGCTCGAGCCGCCGCCACGTGCGCGCGGCGACCAGCCGCGCCCGCCGCGCGTGTCGCGCACGGGCGACGTCCTGCTGCTCGTGGCCGCGCTGGCGGTCCTGATCGCGGTGCTCGTCGCGGTGGCGCGCTCGGGTGACGGCCCGCTGCGGCCGTCCGACCCGACCGTGGCGCCGTTCCTCGGCCTGTACGCCCTGCCGCGCCTGCTCGTGGCCGTCGTGGTCCTGCTCGCGATCGCGGCGGTCGGGATTCGCGCGCGGCTGCGTGCCCGGGTGTGGGTTCCCTTGACCCTGGTCGCGCTCGCGGCCGCGGTGACCAGCGTGCTGTGGCCGGACGGGGGCTGGGGCGCCGGGTGGCGCTCGCTCGCCGGTCTCGCGCTCGTCGTGCTCGTCGTCGTGGCGTGGACCGCGAACCGCAGGCACGCGGGCCGGCTGCGCGAGGGCTGGTCGGGTCGCGGGCCGGCGGTGCTCCTGAGCACCGCGGCGGGCGTGGGCATGGTGCTCAGCGCGGCCGCAGTGCTGGGGGCGGTGGCCTGGCTGGACGCGCCCGCCGCGGCGGAGAACCAGCGGCTGAGCGCGCAGGACACGGCCGCGCTCGAGCAGGCCGCCGCGGCCGAGCCGCTGCGCGACCCGGTGGTCGTGCACCTGCCGGCGTCCGCGCGGCTGCAGGTGCCGCCGGGGTACGAGCAGTTCGCCGTGGCGAGCGTCGCGGTGCTCGTGCTGCTCCTCGTGCTCGTCGTCGTGCTCACCGCGCGCATGGGTGCCCTGCGTCGCCGACCGTTGCCCGTGGTGCCCGGTGGCGTCGGCGCCGCGCCCGAGCTGCTCGAGGACCTCGCGGTGCAGACCGGCCGGCGGCACGCGGCCCTGGCCCAGCGTGCGGAGCGGCTGATCGGTGCGCTCGGGCTGCTGTTCTTCCTGGCCCTGCTCGCGACGCTCGTGCTGCCCGACCCGCACGCCGCGTACGACGGCCCGTTCGGTGCCCTCTGGACCCTGGGCGTCGAGCTGTCGCGCACGGCGGTGGTCGCGGGCTTCGGCCTGATCGTCGCGAGCGTGGTGCTGGCCGGGTCGAAGCAGCCCCTCGCGCGCCCCTGGGGGCTGCTGTGGGACCTGATGTGCTTCCTGCCGCGCGCGGCGCACCCGTTCGCGCCGCCGTGCTACGCCGAGCGTGTGGTGCCCGAGCTGCGCTCCCGGATCGACGCGTGGCTGGGCGACGACGGGACGCCGATCCCCGACGACGAGCGGCGTGGACGTCGGGTGCTGCTGTCGGCGCACAGCCTCGGCGGCGTCGTGTGCGTGGCGACGCTGCTGGCGCGCTGGGACGGTCCCGCCGGGCCGTACGACCACCGGGTCGGCCTGCTGACCTACGGCACCCAGCTGCGCGCGTACTTCGGACGGTTCTTCCCGGAGCTGTTCGGGCCCTCGGTGCTCGGCACCCGGCCGAGCGCGGGCGCCAGGCTGTGGAACCCGGACCCGTGGGACTGCCCGGTGCCGCCAGGCGTGGCGCACGCCGGACCGACGCTGCGAGCCTCGCTCAGCGCGCACGGAGGAGAGGGGCGCGCCGGTGCCGTGCGCTGGCGCAGCCTGTGGCGGCGCACGGACTTCATCGGCTTCCCGGTCGACGCGTACGCCGACAGCGTCGTCGACGTGCCCGCGAGCGAGGTCGACGCGGACGCGTACCTGCTCGCGGTGGCGGCGCACAGCGGCTACCCGCGAGCGCCCGAGTACCGCCAGGAGCTCGACACGCTCGTCGCGCGGCTGCGCGCGAGTCGCGCCGTCCGGTGACGCCGACGGCCGGTGGTCCCGCGGTGGCGCGCCCGCGGGGACGTATCCTCGCGGGATGCGCCGCGACAGCCTGACCTGGACGTTCTACGGGGCGTTCGTCGTCTGGGGCTGGTTCCTCTACTCCTTCAACCCGAGCGTGCCGCTGCTCGCCGAGGAGTTCGGCATCTCGGCCGCGCAAGCGGGCCTGCACGGCACCGCGATGGCCGCGGGCGCGGTGCTGGCGAGCTGGGCGGCGCCCACGCTCATCGCGGGTCGGGGTCGGCGCGCCGCGATCGTCGTCGCTCTGGGACTCGTCGCGGCCGGTGTCGTCGGGCTCGTGCTCGCGCCGTCGCTGTGGGTCAGCCTGCCGTCGGTCGCGGTCATGGCGGTGGGCGGCAACGTCGCGATCGCGTCGTCGCAGGCGGGGCTCGCGCGGCACCATGGCGAGGCCGCGTCGGCAGCGGTGACCGAGGCGAACGGCGTGGGGTCGTCCGTCGGCCTGGTCGGCCCGCTCGCCGCGGGGCTGTGCGTCGCGATCGGCTGGGGCTGGCGGCCCGCGGTCGCGGTGACGGTCGTGCTCGCGGGGGTCGTCGTGTGGCGCGCCCTGCGGATCCCGGTCGGCGGCGCGATGACGCCACCGACGCGCGGCCCGCACGCCGTGGCCGAGCAGCCGCACGCGCACGCCGTCGTGCGCCTGGACGGGCCGCACGGGGTCGAGCCGGTGCTCGGCTCGGTCGAGGCGACCGCCGTCGCGGTCGTCGAGCGGCCCGACGAGACCGAGCCCACCGCCGCACCCGCCGACCAGCCCGCGCTCGCCGCACAGGCCCTTGCGCGCCGCCGGCTCGCGGCGTGGTGCTTCCTCGGCAGCCTGGTCGCCGCGATCGCGCTCGAGAACGTCACGACGTTCTGGTCCACCGACCTGGTGCGCGACCAGACCGCCGCCGGCGCGGGGATCGCCACCGCCACCACCGCCGGGTTCGTCGCAGGGCTGTCCGCCGTGCGCTTCGTCGTCGGCCCGATGTCCCTGCGCGTGCGTCCCGCGCTGCTCCTCGCGGTGTCCTTCGTCGTGACCGTCGCGGGCTGGGCCGTGCTGTGGACCGCGACCTCCCCGACCGTCGCCGTGGCGGGGCTCGTGGTCGCCGGCGTGGGCTGCGGCGCGCAGTACCCGCTGTCCGTCGCGCTGCTGCTGTCGACCGCCCCGGGTGCGCAGGACTCCGCACAGGCCCGCGCGACGCTCGCCGGCGGGCTCGCGATCGGACTCGCGCCCTTCGTGCTCGGCGCGCTCGCGGACGCGGTCGGCGTGCACACCGCGTTCCTCGTCGTCCCCGCCATCGCCGTCCTCGGGGGCGTGGCCTCCGTGCTCGGCGGGCGCGCGCTGCTGTCCGGCCGCACCCCGGCCGTGAGATCTTCCATACGCCCGACACCTTGAGGAGAACCGTGTCCCACCTGGACCACCGCACCGCGCGAGCCGTCGTGACCGTGCTCGGGCCCGACGGCGCGCCGCTCGCCGACACCGACGTCACGGTCGCGCAGACGCGGCACGCGTTCGGCTTCGGCTGCACGGGCTTCGAGTTCCTGCGCCGGGAGCCGCAGGCCTCGTCGCCGCTCGAGGACCTGTGGCTCGACCTGTTCGACACGGCGACGCTGCCGTTCTACTGGCGGCACTTCGAGCCCGAGCGCGGCCACCCGCGCACCGCCGTCCTGCGCGAGGCCGCGAGCCGGCTCGTCGAGCGGGGCGTGCGCGTCAAGGGTCACCCGCTCATGTGGCACACGCTCGCGCCGGGCTGGCTGCTCGACCTGCCGGTCGACGAGGTCGAGCGCGTGCAGCGCGAGCGCATCACGCGGGACGTGAGCGAGTTCGCGGGGCTCGTCGACACGTGGGACGCGATCAACGAGGTCGTGATCATGCCCGTGTTCCGCGCCGAGAAGAACGCGATCACCCCCCTCGCATGGGAGCGCGGGCGCATCGCGACGATCCGCCTCGCGTTCGAGACGGCACGCGCCGCGAATCCCAGCGCGACCCTCCTCCTCAACGACTTCGACATGTCGACGGCGTACGAGTGCCTCATCGAGGGCGTGCTCGAGGCGGGCATCCAGGTCGACGTGCTGGGGCTGCAGAGCCACATGCACCAGGGCTGGTGGGGTGAGGAGAAGACCGCGCGCGTGCTCGAGCGCTTCTCACGGTTCGGCCTGCCGCTGCACTTCACCGAGACCACGCTCGTCTCGGGCCACCTCATGCCGCGCGAGATCGTCGACCTCAACGACTACCGGGTCGACGAGTGGCCCTCGACGCCCGAGGGCGAGCAGCGCCAGGCCGACGAGCTCACGCGGCACTACCAGATGCTCGTCGAGCACCCCGCGGTGCAGTCGGTGACGTACTGGGGCCTGGGCGACGAGGGCGCGTGGCTGGGTGCGCCCGCCGGCCTGGTCCGCCGCGACGGGACGCCCAAGCCCGCCTACACGGCCCTGCGGGACCTCGTGCGGGGGCAGTGGTGGCACGCGCCGACCACGACGCGCACCGATGCCGCCGGGCAGGTCGCGGTCGAGGGGTGGCGCGGCGACTACGAGGTGCGACGGGGCGACGCGGTCGCGGCGTTCGTCGTGGGCGACGACGAGCGGGTCGCCGTCCGCCTGCCGTAGTGCAGACGGGCGCGTCGACGAGTCGTGCGCGCCTGGGAAGATCTCTGACGTGCCTCACCTCGACCTGCGGACCGTGACCGACCCCGGCGACGACCGGCTCGCCGACTACGTCTCGCTCACCGACGTCGCCCTGCGCTCCAAGCACGAGCCGGCCAAGGGCCTCTACATCGCCGAGAGCTCGACCGTGCTCGAACGCGCGCTGCGCGCGGGGCACCGGCCGCGCTCGGTGCTGCTCGCGCCGCGCTGGGTGCCGGACCTGGAGCGCATGGTCGCCGCGCTGCCCGCGCAGGACGACGAGCGGGAACCGATCACGGTGTACGTCGCCGACGAGCCCGTGCTCGAGGCGATCACCGGCTTCCACGTGCACCGCGGCGCGCTCGCGGCGATGCACCGCCCGCCCCTGCCCGCCGTCGCCGACGTGCTGGCCGGTGCGCGGCGCGTCGCCGTGCTCGAGGACATCGTCGACCACACCAACGTGGGCGCGGCGTTCCGGTCGGCCGCGGCGCTCGGCGTGGACGCGGTGCTGGTCACACCGCGCTGCGCGGACCCGTTGTACCGGCGCTCGGTGCGCGTGTCGATGGGGACCGTGTTCCAGGTGCCGTGGACGCGGATCGAGCCGTGGCCGGACGGCGTCGCGGCGCTGCGCGCGGCGGGGTTCGTCTCGGCGGCGCTCGCGCTGTCCGAGGACGCGATCACGCTCGACGAGCTGGTCGCGGACCCGCCGGAGCGGCTCGCGATGGTGCTCGGTGCCGAGGGGCACGGCCTCAAGGCGACGACGGTCGCGGCGTGCGACCTCGTCGTGCGGATCCCGATGGCCGGGGGAGTCGACTCGCTCAACGTCGCGGCGGCGGCCGCGGTGGCGTTCTGGGCGACGCGCGTCGGGTGACGCGGCGGGGCCGCGACGTCGCGGACCCGGTGCCGGCCGACCGTCAGGCCGGTGGGGTGCTCAGTCCCAGAAGGGCGGCAGGTCGTCGTCGAGCGCGCGAGCGGCCGCGAGGAACGTGGTCTCGATGACCTCGTTGCTCAGGGTGGTGACGGTGTCGGTCTGTTGGTCGGTGGGGTCGGCCAGGAGCAGGTCCATGACTTGATGGTCGGCCGCGCGGCGGGGTGCGAGCAGGGACCTGCGTCCCGCTTCGGGCGCCCGTGGTGGGCGACTTCGACCACATCTCACGCGACCTTCACAGGGGCCTCACGGGGCGGTCATCGGTGCATCAAGTCCAGGTGCGCGAAGCGCCAAGGATCTCAGAGCAGGGCGAGCCCGTCGACGACCTCGGCGCCGGGCAGCCGCGCCAGCAGCGCGCCCGGCAGGGCGATCTTGGAGCGCCGGAGCCCGCTGCCGATGACGACCAGCTCGCCGGCCTCGTCAGGCTCGGTGACGCGCGCGTCGACCAGCACGCGGTACCCGGCTGGCAGCCCGACCGGCGTGATGCCCCCGTACTCCATGCCCGACTCCGCGGTGGCGCGGTCCATCGGCAGGAACGAGGCCTTGCGGACGTCGAGCAGACGCTTGACCGCGTTGTTCACGTCCGCCCTGGTGGTCGCGCGCACGACCGCCGCGGCGACGCGCTCGAGTCCCTCGCGTCGACCCGCGACCAGCACGCAGTTCGCTGACGCCGATGGGGGCAGGTCGAACGCCGCGGTCAGCGCGGCGGTGTCCGCGAGGTCCGGGTCGATCTCGGCGACGAGCACGCGTGACGCGACCTCGTCGTCGTCGGCCGCCCACCCGGCCAGCGTCGCCGCGGTGCGCGGCGCGACGAGGTCGAGGCGCTCGAGCGCGGGCTGCCAGGTCAACGTCCCCAGGGTCACGCGCGCAGCCTACCGACGCCGTCCCGCCCGTCGAGAGCCGAGGTCTCGACGGGCGGGACGGCGTGCCGGGGGAGGGCGTCAGCGCTGGTACGTCCCGACGAGGACGCCGCGCGCGAGCGTGTGGAAGACCAGCGCACAGCTCGCGGCACCGGGCGAGGTGTCGGCGGTCAGGCCGAGGTCGGCCGTGTCGAGCGCGTGCACGACGAGGAAGTAGCGGTGCACCTGGTCGCCGGGCGGCGGCGCGCACCCGGTGTAGCCGACCTCGCCGTCGTCGTTGCGGAGCTGGAGTGCGCCGGCAGGAAGCGCGAGGCCGTCGGGCGTGCCTGCTCCCGACGCCAGCGACGACACGTCCGCGCCGAGGCCGAGGACCGTCCAGTGGAACCAGCCGGCGACGCCCGGTGCGTCGGGGTCGAACACGCTCACCGCGAAGCCGCGCGTCCCCGCGGGTGCACCGGTCCACGCGACCTGGGGCGACACGTTGCGTCCGCGGGCGGTGTTCGTGTGCACGTCGGGGACCGGCGCGCCGTGGGTCCAGTCGGTGCTGGTCACGACGAGCGTCGGCACCACGGGCAGGAGGCTGTACGGATCAGGGGCGACGGGGCGGGCGATCGAGGTCACGGCTCCTCCGGGGTCGTCGTGGACGTGCGGGATCCGGATGTGGCAGCGCCCATCGTGGCCTCCTCGCCGCGCACGTGCGAGCGAGCGTGCTCCAACGCGGTGCCCAGGTCGTCGAAGAGGTGGTGCTCGTGCGCGAGCACGTCCAGCACGCCCACCGACTTCACGACGCGGTGGTGCTGCGGGCGCAGCCCCTTGAGCAGGACGACGATCCCGCGGTGCTGCAGGTCGGTGACGATCTGCGCGAGCGCGTGCGCGCCGCTCGTGTCGAGGACGCTCACGCTCGACAGCCGCAGCACCACCACCCGGACGTCGGTGACCTGCGCGAGCTCGTCGAGGAACCGCCGCACGTCCGCGAAGAACAGCGCGCCGTCGATGCGGTAGACGGCGATGTGCTCGTGCAGCAGGGCGCGCTCGTCGTCGGCGTGCAGCACCTCGTCGGGCGCGTCCTCGCGGTGCAGACCGCTCGCCCGTGCCACCGCGCGCAGCGCGAGCACGGCGGCCACCGCGACGCCGACCTCGACCGCGAGCACCAGGTCGAACACGACCGTCACGACGAGCGTCGTGAGGAAGACCGCTGCGCCTGACCGACCCGAGCGGCAGATCGCGGCGGCCGTCGAGACGTCGACCATGCGCGCGGCCGTGACGAGCAGGACCGCGGCGAGCGCCGCCAACGGGATCCGGCCCACCCACGGCGCCGCGAGGTAGACGACGCCCGCGAGCAGCGCCGCGTGGCTGAGAGCCGCCACGCGGGTGCGTGCCCCCGAGCGCACGTTGACCGCGGTGCGGGCGATCGCGCCGGTCGCGGGCAGCCCGCCGAACAGGCCGGACGCGACGTTCGCGAGACCCTGCCCGACGAGCTCGCGGTTGGGCTTGGTGCGCGCCAGGTCGTCGGCCATGCCGTCGGCGACCCGCGCCGACAGCAGCGACTCGAGCGCGGCGAGCGCCGCCACGGCGAGCGCGGACGAGAACAGCGCACTCGTCGTCTGGGCGTCCACGACGGGCAGGTGAGGGGCGGGCAAGGAGGCCGGGAGGGCGCCGATCCGAGGGACGTCCAGGTCGGCGAGCTCGGCGACGAGGGTGGCCACCACGACGGCGACGAGGGAGGCGGGAATCCCGCGACGGAGCCGGGGGAGGACGACCATGAGCGCGACCGCCAGGACGACGAGCGCGAGCGGGGCGACCGCGGCTGCCCAGTCGACGTCACCGATCGTGTCCAGGGCCACCTGCGCCGCGTTCGTGCCCGGCGCGGCGGGGGTGCCCAGTGCGAGCGGGACCTGCTGCAGCGCGATGACCAGGCCGATGCCGACCGTGAACCCCTCGACGACGGGCCACGGGATGTACGCGACGAGCCGGCCGAGGCCCAGGACGCCCGCCAGCACGACGAGGCCGCCCGCCATGATTGCGACCACGGGCACGGACTCGGGTCCGAACCGGGCGACCACGGGGAGCAGGACGACCGTCATCGCGCCGGTCGGCCCGCTGACCTGCAGGTGCGAGCCGCCGAGGACCGCGGCGACGGCTCCCGCGACCACGGCCGTCACGAGGCCCGCCGCCGCGCCCAGCCCCGACGACACACCGAAGCCGAGCGCGAGCGGCAGCGCGACGATCGCGACCGTGAGGCCCGCGAGCAGGTCGCGGCGCCAGGAGCGCGACAGCCCCGTGTAGTCGTCGCGGTGCGGTGCGAGGGCGATCACGCGGCGGCGTGCGGCGACGAGCAGTGCGCCGGGGTGGGTCTGGCCGAAGGTGAGGTCAGGGGTGGTGGTCGGTGCCTCGTCGACGCTCACGCGTCGCCGTCCGTGAGGAGCTCGTGGCGGCGCGCGGCGGCGTCGACGAGGACCGCGCGGGCGGCGGCGAGCATGTCGGCCACGGCGGGCAGGGCCAGGGCGTAGTGGACCGCGTTGCCGGTGCGCCGCGCGGTGACGACGCCGGCGCGTCGCAGCACGCCGAGGTGCTGCGACAGGTGCGAGGCCTCGAGCCCCAGCTCGGTGAGCAGCTCGGCGACCTGGCGGTCACCCTCGACGAGGAGCTCCAGCGTGCGCACGCGCACGGGGTGTGCGAGCGCCTTGAACAGGTCGGCCTTGACGTCCGGGAGGGGACGGTCGAGGCCGTGGGCACGCAGTGGCACGGGACCTCCGATGGCCTGCCGCAGGTTTGATGGATTGATCAATCCGTCAAACCATACGCCTCCGACGACCGGTCGACGGGACCGCAGGTCCCACCTGGTGGCGTGCGCTGCCCGGGGTGTGCCGGGGGTTCGGGCGAGGGTGCGGAGCCGCCGCCTGCGAGGTTGACACCGGGACTGTGGGCGACGTGTACTAGGGTGATCGAACAAGCGTTCGAACGGTTTGCCGTCTCTTTCGCGTGCGCCACGTCGCGCTCAGCGGGGCGGTGCCGTGGCAGGAGACGAACACAGGGACGGTCATGACGGTCGAGGTGCTGACCCGGGAGGAGCGAGTCGCCCGCGCTCGCCTCGCCCTGGCTCACGCCGAGCTCCGTACCGGTGCCCGCAGCGTGCACCTGCGCACCGAGGCGCCCGCCACGTCGCCCGAGCCCGCTGTGCTGCCCCGGGACACCACGGGTCTGGACGCCGTTCTGCCGGACGCCGTTCTGCCGGACGCTGTTCTGCCGGACGCCGTCGTGCAGGCGGTTCACGGGGCGCGGTCCACGCGCACCGACGCCCTGAGCGCGGCGCTGCCCACCACGGCGCTGCCCACCACGGCGCTGCTCACCACCGAGCGCCCGGCGCTGCCCGTCCCGCCCGCGCTGGCGCCACTGCTCCCGGACGGTCTGCGCCGGGGGGCCACCACGGCGGTCCTCGGCTCGACCTCGCTCGCGGTGGCCGTGCTCGCTGCCGCGAGTGCGTCCGGCGCCTGGGTGACGGTCGTCGGGCAGCCCGCTCTGGGTCTGCTCGCCGCGGCGCAGGCCGGCGTCGACCTGACCCGCCTGGCCGTCGTCCCGTCCCCGGGGGCGGATGCCGCGACCGTGCTCGGGGCGCTCGTCGACGGCATGGACGTGGTGGTCGTCGGACCGCAGGCCGCCCTCGTCGACGCCGACCGGCGCAGGCTGTCCGCGCGGGCGCGCGAGCGCGGTGCGGTGCTGCTCGCGACTGTCGCCTGGCCGGGCGCGGACGTGATCCTGACCGTGGACCCCGTCGGGGGTCAGGGCGGGTGGCACGGGGTGGGCTCGGGTGAAGGACGCCTGCGCACGCAGCAGGTCCGCGTGGCCCGCACCGGTCGGCGCGGCGCGGCCGTGCCGTTGTCGCTCGTGCTCGCGCTGCCGCTGGCCGCCCCGGACGGCCTCCCCGACGACCCCCGTCGACGGGCCGCCCCGCAGTCCACAGCCGTCGTGTCACCGGCGGCGGCGCGGCCTGACCTGCGGCTCGTCGGATGAGCACGCGCACCACCGTCCTGTGGGTGCCGGACTGGCCCGTCGTCGCGGCGGTCGCGGCGCTCGAGGTCCCCGCGCACCTGCCCGCCGCGGTGCTCGCCGGTCAGCGGGTGAGCGCGGTCAACGCGCTGGCGCGGCTCGAGGGGGTGCGCCGCGGTATGCGCCGACGCCAGGCGCAGGGCTGCTGCCCCGAGCTGGAGCTGCTGCCGGCCGACGACGCGCGCGACGTGCGGATGTTCGAACCTGTGGCCATGGCAGCCGAGACCGTGGTGGCCGGCCTCGAGGTGGTCCGGCCCGGCCTGCTCCTGCTGCCCGCCGGTGGCGCCAGTCGGTACCACGGCTCGGAGGACGCACTCGCGGAACGGCTCGTCGAGGCCGTCGCGCAGGGCACCGGGCACGAGTGCGCGGTCGGGACGGCCGACGGGCTGCTCGCCGCCGTCGTGGCCGCACGCATCGGCGCGTGGGTCCCGCCGGGGGGCTCGCCGCAGTTCCTGGCATCCCGGCCGATGACCGAGCTCGCCTTCGCGGCGGTCACGCAGGAGGGCTCAGGCCAGGTCGACGAGCTCGTCGACCTGCTGCACCGGCTGGGCCTTCGTCGGCTCGGCCAGCTCGCGGCGCTGCCGTCCGCGGACGTGCACGCGCGGTTCGGCCGCCTCGGGGTGTGGGCGCACCTGCTTGCGCGCGGCGACGACGAGCGTCCTCCCGTGCGTCGTCGCCCGGAGGCGGACCTCGACGTCAGCACCGAGCTGGACCCGCCGGTGGACCGCGTGGACACCGCGACGTTCGCGGGTCGTCGGCTGGCCGAGGACCTGCACGCGATGCTCGTCGCGCGCGGGCTGACGTGCGGACGGCTGGAGATCGCGGCCCGCACCGACGAGGGCGTCGACCTGGTCCGGGTGTGGCGCACCGACCTCGGCGGGTGGGGCGGGCTGTCGCCGTCGCGCATCACCGACCGCATCCGCTGGCAGCTCGAGAGCTGGCTCACCACCACGGCCGTGACGACCGCGCGCTCGCGCCGGCTCGACGCGCGCACCCGCCGGCAGTCGTCGGCGGACCTGGCGGCCGCCACCGGCCCCGAGGCGCCGGAGTGGGACCCGCACCCCGAGGACACGCCGTCGGTCACGCTGGTCCGCCTGTCGGTCACCGCGCTCGACGTCGCGCCCGCGGGCGTCGAGCAGGGCCGCCTGTGGGGCGGGCCGTCCGGCGGCGACCTGCGCGCGCACCGTGTGCTGGACCGGGTGCAGAGCATCGTCGGAGGCTCGGGGCTGCTCACGGCCACGGTGCAGGGCGGGCGTGACGTGCGCGAGCAGGTCCACCTGCGTCCGTGGGGCGACCAGAGCGACCCCGAGCGTCCTCTGGACCGGCCGTGGCCCGGCCGGTTGCCGGCGCCCGCGCCCGCCACCGTGCTGCCGGAGCCCGAGTCGGTGCAGGTGCACGACGCGGCGGGCGCCCCGGTGGTGCTCGACGCGCGCGCCGGGTTCAGCGGTGTGCCCACGTGGGTGGTGTGGGGCGCCGGTCGACGGTCGCGTGTCACCGGGTGGGCGGGGCCGTGGCTGCTCATGAGTCGCTGGTGGGCGCAGGACCAGGCCGGTCCCGCGGTGGTGCGCGGGCACGTGCAGATGACGTTCGACGACGAGCCTGCGGCGCTGCTCACCGCGACGCCCACGGGGTGGGCGTGCGAGGCGCGCTATGACTGAGCGGACCCGGCCAGGCGGGCCGCGCTACGCCGAGCTGCACGCGCACTCGGCGTTCAGCTTCCTCGACGGCGCGAGCCAGCCCGAGGAGCTGGCGGCCGAGGCAGCGCGCCTCGGGCTGACCGCGCTCGCGCTCACCGACCACGACGGCCTCTACGGCGTCGTGCGGTTCTCCGAGGCCGCACGCAGGGTCGGGGTGGACACGGTCTTCGGTGCCGAGCTGCACCTGCCGGCACCCGACGCGCGCCGGCACGGGCGCGAACCCGCACCGCCACCGGGGCCGGGCGTGCTCGACGAGCCGACGGGCGTGCCGGACCCGCGCTCGACTCACCTGCTGGTCCTCGCACGCGGCCCGGACGGCTATCGGTCGCTGTCCCGGGCCATCGCACAGGGACACCTGGACACCGGGCGCAAGGGTGCCGCGGAGTACCACCTGGAGTCGCTGGCCGAGGCCGCGGCGGGCCAGTGGCTCGTGCTGACGGGGTGCCGCAAGGGTGCCGTGCGGCGCGCGCTCGCGGGTGGAGACCCGTCGGGCGTGGTCCCCGTCGCGCCCGGCGGTGCGGCCGCAGCGGCCCGGGAGCTCGACCGGCTCGTCGCCCTGTTCGGACGGGACAACGTCGCGGTCGAGCTGACGGCCGCCGGTGACGCGTACGACGACGAGCGCGCGGACGCGCTGGCCATGCTCGCGCGCGACGCCGGGCTGCCCCTCGTCGCGACCACCGCCGCGCACCAGGCGACCCCGCGCGACGCCGACCTGGCCGCCGCGCTCGCGGCGGTGCGCGCGCGCTCGTCGTTGCACGACCTCGACGGCTGGCTGCCGGCGGGACCGGGGGCCCACCTGCGCTCGGCCACGGAGATGCTGCGGCTGCACCGGCGCTACCCGGACGCCGTGACGACCGCTGCCGACCTCGCGGCGCAGTGCGCGTTCGACCTCAAGCTCGTCGCGCCTTCGCTGCCGCCGTACCCGGTGCCGCCCGGCCACACCGAGGCGACCTGGTTGCGCGAGCTGGTCCGGCAGGGTGCGCTCGAGCTGTACGGACCGCCCGAGCACGAGCGCGTCCCCGGGGCGTACGCGCAGCTCGAGCACGAGCTGCGCGTGATTGAGGAGCTCGGCTTCCCGGGCTACTTCCTGGTGGTCTACGACCTGGTCACGTTCTGCCGCGACAACGGGATCATGGCGCAGGGCCGAGGGTCGGCCGCGAACTCGGCGGTCTGCTACGCGCTGCGCGTCACCGCGGTGGACGCCGTGCACCACGGCCTGCTGTTCGAGCGCTTCCTGGCCCCCGAGCGCGACGGGCCACCGGACATCGACGTCGACATCGAGTCCGCGCGGCGGGAGGAGGTCATCCAGCACGTCTACGCGCGGCACGGCCGCACGCACGCCGCGCAGGTGGCCAACGTGATCTCCTACCGGCCGCGCTCGGCGGTGCGCGACGCCGCCCGGGCACTCGGGTACGACGCGGGTCAGCAGGACGCGTGGGCGAAGTCCATCGAGCGCTGGGGGAGCCTGCGCGCCGCACCGACGCCGGCCGCGCCCGACCCGTCGACTCCGGCGGCGAGCGTCGCACGCGAGGAGCGCCCGCACACCGGTCACTCGGGACCGTTGCCGGTCGTCACCGGGAGACAGCTGCGTGCCGAGGCGCGCGGAGCGCAGTGGGTCTCGGGCACCCCGGGTGGTCCGCGCTCGTCGTCGGCACCGGCACGAGGACGCAAGGGCGACGAGGTGCCGGGTCTCGCGACGGCCGACGGGCACGACGTCGTCCCGTCGCGCCTGCCGCCGTCCGCCGACGCGGAGGGCGAGATCCCGGACCAGGTCATCGACCTGGCCGAGCGGTTCCTGCGCCTGCCCCGGCACCTCGGGATCCACTCGGGCGGCATGGTCATGTGCGACCGCCCGGTGATCGAGGTCTGCCCGGTCGAGTGGGCGCGCATGCCGGGCCGCACGGTCCTGCAGTGGGACAAGGAGGACTGCGCCGACGCCGGGCTGGTCAAGTTCGACCTGCTCGGGCTGGGCATGCTCACCGCGCTGCGGATCGCGTTCACCTCCGTGCGTGATCACGGCGGGCCAGACCTGGACCTGCACGCGCTACCGCAGGACGACCCGCTGGTCTACGAGCTGCTGAGCGAGGCGGACACGGTCGGGGTGTTCCAGGTGGAGTCGCGCGCCCAGATGGGCACGTTGCCGCGGCTGCGTCCGCAGACGTTCTACGACATCGTCATCGAGGTCGCGCTCATCCGCCCCGGCCCGATCCAGGGCAACTCCGTGCACCCGTACATCGAGCGCGCGCGCGGGCGCCAGGAGGTGACCTACCTGCACCCGCTGCTCGAGCCCTCGTTGCGCAAGACGCTCGGGGTGCCGCTGTTCCAGGAGCAGCTCATGCAGATGGCGATCGACGTCGCGGACTTCACCCCCGCCGAGGCCGACCAGCTGCGCCGTGCGATGGGCTCGAAGCGGTCGACCGAGCGGATGCTCGCGCTCAAGGAACGCCTGATGACCGGCATGGCCTCGCACGGCATCTCGCGGGAGACCGGCGAGCAGATCTTCGACAAGCTCAAGGCCTTCGCGGACTTCGGCTTCCCCGAGTCGCACGCCTACTCGTTCGCGTTCCTCGTCTATGCGAGCGCCTGGCTCAAGGTCCACCACCCGGCGGCGTTCTACGCGGGCCTGCTGGCCGCCCAGCCCATGGGGTTCTACTCGCCGCAGAGCCTGGCCGCCGACGCGCGCCGGCACGGCATCGAGGTGCTGCGCCCCGACGTGCAGCAGTCGGGGGCCGCCGCGACCGTCGAACGCGTCGGGCCCACGCCGCCCGGGGGAGAGCCGCGGCTGGTCCCGCGTCCCAGCGGCACGGGCCCGACACCGCAGCCGGGCGTCCGCACGAGCAGCGGTTCGAGCAGGGAGGGCGTCGACCGGCCGGCGCGGTCGCTCGCGGTGCGGATCGGGCTCGCGGCGGTGCGGGGGATCAGCACCGCGCTCGCGGAGCAGATCGTCGAGGAGCGGGAGGCACGCGGACCGTTCGCCGACCAGCGCGACCTCGTCCGCCGGGTCCGGCTGACGACCGGCCAGCTCGAGGCGCTCGCCACGGCGGGCGCGCTCGACGGTCTCGGCGTGACGCGCCGCGAGGCGCTGTGGGCGGCGGGTGCGCTCGCGCAGGAGAACCCGCAGACGCTGCCTGGCGTCAGCGTCGGTGTCAGCGCACCCACGCTGCCCGGGCTGAGCCCGGTGGAGACCGCGACGGCCGACGTGTGGGCGACGGGGGTGTCGGTCGACTCCTACCCGACGCAGTTCGTGCGCGACGGGCTCGACGCCGCCGGGGTGCTGCGGGTCGAGCAGGCGTACCGGCACGAGACGGGGCGACGGGTCGCGGTCGCCGGGGTCGTCACCCACCGGCAGCGACCCGGCACGGCCGGCGGTGTCACGTTCCTGTCGCTGGAGGACGAGACCGGGCTGCTCAACGTCGTCTGCTCGGCGGGTCTGTGGCAACGGTTCCGGCGCACCGCGCGCACGAGCCGCGCGATGGTCGTGCGCGGGTTGCTGGAACGGCAGGACGGGGCGACGAACCTCGTCGCCGAGCACCTGGCCCCGTTGTCGCTCAAGGTCCGGTCGACGTCACGCGACTTCCAGTGAGGGCGCTCGACCTGCGCCGAGGCCGGCCCACGCCGAGCCTGCGAGCAGGGGCGGGCGCAGGCTCGGCGCTCGCCCGTTCAGGCGCTGGTCAGGTCGACCTCGTCGGACGACTCGACCGTGGCGGTCCGCCCGGGGCCGTCCTGGAACTGCCAGTAGAGGTTCGCGTGCGACACCACCAGGTCGGGGGGCGGTGCGCCCCAGGCCGTGAGGTCCTCGGTGCTGTGCGCGTCGGACACAAGGGTGACGTCGTAGCCCCGCACGAACCCGCCGTGCAGCGTCGCCCGGACGCACGCGTCCGTCTGGGCGCCGGACACGACGAGCCTGCCGACCTTGCGAGCTGCGAGCTCGGCCTCGAGAGGGGTGTCCTCGAACGAGTCGCCGTACCGCTTGTCGACGATCACCTCGTCGGGCGCGGGCGTGAGCTCGGGGATGAGCTGCCACACGTCACTGCCCTCGGGCAGCTCGTCGGACTGGTGGCGCACCCACACGACCGGTGTGCCCTGTGCGCGAGCGCGGGTGACGAGCCCGTCGATCGTCGCGACGACCTGGTCGCGCGCGTGGAGCCCGCTCGCGACGCCGTTCTGCATGTCGATCACGAGCAGCGCCGTAGCGGCTCGTCCCTGGAGAGTGGTCATGGAGCCAGTAAGCCACCGACCACCGACACGTACCGCTGGAGCGTCAGCGCACGGCCTTCTCGGCCCGGTCTCGGATGCCGATCAGCATGCGTCGCGACATCACGGTGCTGACCGAACCGACGATCTCGTTGACCGGCACAGCCCACCACCGGGGCCGCGCGTAGCGCTCGCGCACGACGAGTCGCGTGGAGCGGTCGCGGCCCGGATGGAGCGTGAACGCCCAGCTGAAGCTCGCGTCGGGGGCGGTCAGCACCAGGGCGCGCGGCGGGTCGACGATCGTCACGGCGAGCGCGGCGCTCTTGGCGAGATGCACCTCGTCGCCCGGTGCGAGGCCCTGCCAGCGGTCCTCGATGCGGTTCGCGGAGTGGATCTCCAGCCCGAGCAGGTTCTCCAGCCAGTCGTAGGAGTAGAACCCGCCACGACCCTGACCGAGCTGCACGAGCCAGGGCCAGACGCGTTCGGCGGGTGCGTCGATCGTGATGGCACGCGTCGCGACGAGGCTCGGCACGGGGACGACGTCGTCGCCGGCGAGGCCGGTGTCGAGCTCGTCCTCGCTGGCGCCCCACTGCAGGCCCCACGTGCGGGCGAGGGGGACAAGCGCCACGGCGGCGGCCGCCGTGAGGAGGCCCACGGCACGGGGTGTGGGAGCGCGCATGCTCCAGTGGACCCCTGGGAGGAGGTCCGCGCGAGCGACGAACGTCCCGGCGCGCGAGGCGGCGGTCCCGCCGGGCGAGATCCGCGCGATCCCGAGCGCGGCCCCGGCCGTCTCTCGACGCCGGTGGCCGGTGTGGGTGGGCGGGTGCAGGATGCCCGCATGCTGCTCGCCGACGTCGCCGCGACCTCGTCCGCGCTGGGTGCGACGCGTTCACGTCTGGCCAAGCGCGCGCTGCTCGTCGACCTGCTGCGACGCACGCCCCCGGCGGACGTGCCGATCGTCGCGCGGTACCTCGCGGGCGAGCTGCGGCAACGCCGCACCGGGCTGGGCTGGCGCTCGCTGCGGACGATGCCGCCACCGGCCGACGAGCCGAGCCTGCAGGTCGCGGACGTCGACGCGGCGTTCGCCCGGATGGCTGGGCTCGCCGGACCGGGTTCGGGCACCGCGCGCGCCGCCGAGGCCGCCGCGTTGTTCGGCGCCGCAACGGCGCCCGAGCAGGACTTCCTCGGCAGGTTGGTCAGCGGTGAGGTGAGGCAGGGTGCGCTCGACGCGCTGCTGCTGGACGCGGTGGCCGAGGCCGCGGGCGTGCCGCCCGAGTCGGTGCGCCGCGCGGCGATGCTCGCGGGTGCGACCGAGCCCGTCGCGCAGGCCGCGCTCGCGGCGAACGACCCGTCCGCGGCGCGCGAGGCGCTCGCGGCGTTCACGCTCGAGGTCGGCCGCCCGGTGCGGCCGATGCTCGCGCAGTCGGCACCGGACGTCCCCGCGGCGCTCACGACCGTCGCCGACGTCGAGGACGGCGACCTGGCGGTCGTGGACGCCAAGCTCGACGGCATCCGGGTCCAGGTGCACCGAGCCGACGACGAGGTCGCGGTCTTCACGCGCTCGCTCGACGACATCACGGCGCGCGTGCCGGAGATCGTCGAGCAGGTGCGCGCCCTGCCCGCCCACCGGCTCGTCCTCGACGGGGAGGCGCTGGTCGTCGACGGGACGGGCCGCCCCGTGCCGTTCCAGGACACAGCCGCGCGCGCAGCCAGTGGGGACGCCGAGGTCGCTGCGACGCAGCTGCTGCAGCCGTTCTTCTTCGACTGCCTCCACCTGGACGGTGAGGACCTGCTCGACCGTCCCCTCACCGAGCGCCTGGCCGCCCTCGACCGCCTCCTGGTCGACCGTCCCGGCCTCGGGGTCGCCCGCGTCCTGACCGCCGATCCGGAGACGGCGCTGGAGCACGCGCGCGCAGTCCTCGCCGCCGGGCACGAAGGCGTCGTCGTCAAGGCGGCTGGTTCGTCGTACGAGGCGGGCCGGCGAGGCGCGGCGTGGGTCAAGGTCAAGCCGCGGCACACCCTCGACCTCGTCGTCCTTGCGGTCGAACGAGGCTCGGGCCGTCGCCAGGGCCTGCTGTCCAACATCCACCTCGGCGCACGGGACGAGCACGGCGGCTTCGTCATGCTCGGCAAGACGTTCAAGGGCATGACCGACGAGATGCTCGCCTGGCAGACCGAGCGGTTCCGCGAGCTGGAGATGGCCGACGACGGCTGGGTGGTGACCGTTCGCCCGGAGCAGGTGGTCGAGATCGCGTTCGACGGCGTGCAGCGATCGACGCGCTACCCGGGCGGCCTCGCGCTGCGCTTCGCACGCGTCCTGCGCTACCGCGACGACAAGTCGGCTGCGGAGGCGGACACGATCACGAGGGTCCGCGAGCTGGCGGCGTGGGCCGAGGGATGAGCGAGGGTCAGCGGCTGGTCTCCCAGCGGTGGCCGTAGCGGACCAGGGGTTGCATGGCCTCGATGAGGTCGCGGCCGCGGGGTGTGAGCTCGTAGCGCACGCTCACGGGCGTCGTCGGCTCGACGATCCGGGCGACGAGTTCGGCACGCTCGAGCTCCTTGAGGCGGACCGAGAGCATCCGGTCCGAGAGGCCGATCACCGAGGCCTGGATCTGCGTGAAGCGGTGCGCGCCGCGGCCGAGCGCGAACAGGATGCTGCTGCTCCACCGGCGGCCCACGAGCTCGAGGACGTGCGACGCGCTGCGGCACGCGCCGTCGTCGATGGGCAGCAGGGGAGCGGGGACGTCGATGCCGGGTGACGTCGAGGCAGGAACGGGAGCGTGCGTCGTCACTTACCTAGAGTAAGTCGCTCACGCCCGTTTGCGCGCCCCGCACGCTGACGCCGATGCTGGGGTCATGCCCGACTACGGTCACCCCCTGCGCTTCGGCACCTTCGTCACGCCGGTCAACGCCCCGCCGGACCAGCCCGTGCGGCTGGCCCAGCTCAGCGAGGAGCTCGGCTTCGACCTCGTCACGTTCCAGGACCACCCCTATCAGCCGGCGTTCCACGACACGTGGACGCTCCTGACGTGGGTGGCCGCGCGCACCGAACGGATCGGCCTCGCCGGCAACGTCCTCAACCTGCCGCTGCGCCAGCCCGCGGTGCTCGCGCGCTCGGCGGCGAGCCTCGACCTGCTCTCCGGCGGTCGGCTCAGCCTCGGGCTCGGGGCGGGGGCGTTCTGGGACGCCATCGAGGCCATGGGCGTGCCGCGCCTGACGCCGGGCCAGAGCGTCGAGGCGCTCGAGCAGGCGATCGAGGTCATCCGAGGGCTCTGGGACACGGACTCACGCGGCCCGCTGCGGGCGGGCGGTGAGCACCACCACGTCGCGGGGGCCAAGCGTGGGCCGGCCCCGGCGCACGACATCCCGATCTGGCTGGGGGCGCTCAAGCCGCGCATGCTGCGCCTGATCGGCCGCTCGGCGGACGGCTGGCTGCCGTCGCAGAGCTACCTGCAGCCCGGCGACCTGCAGCGCGGGAACGCGACGATCGACGAGGCCGCCCGGGACGCCGGGCGCGACCCGCGCGAGATCACGCGCCTGCTCAACATCGGCTCGCTTGGCGCCGAGGAGATCGCGCGCCTCGCCACCGAGGACGGCGTCAGCGTCTTCATCGTGGCCAGCGACGACGAGCGGACCCTGCAGCGCATGGCGCACGAGGTGATCCCCGCGGCCCGTGACCTCGTCGATGCCCAGCGCGTCACCAGCGGAACCCAGCAGGCCGGCCGGATCCGCAACCAGATCGCCCTCGCGCGGCGGCTTCCGGGGATCGCCTACGACGACGTGCCCGCCTCGCTGGCCGAGACCGCCGTCGAGCCCGGCGACCGCGGCTACGCCCGCTACACCTCGTCGTACCTGCGCGGCGGGGCGCCCGGGCTGGTGCTGCGCCCGCACACGATCGCGCAGGTGCAGGACGCGGTCGGCTTCGCGCGTGCGCACCGGGACGTGCCGCTCGGGCTGCTCAGCGCGGGCCACGGCATCTCGGGCCGCTCGGTCAACCACGGCGGTCTCGTCGTCGACCTGGGCGCCCTCGACGAGGTGACGCTGCTCGACGAGGCGACCGCGCGCGTGCGGGTGGGGCCGGGTGCTCGCTGGATCGACGTGGCACGCGCGCTGGCGCCGCACGGGCTGGCGGTCACCAGCGGCGACTACGGCGGCGTGGGCGTCGGCGGCCTGGCGACCGCGGGAGGGATCGGCTGGTTCGCCCGCGAGCACGGGCTGACGATCGACCACCTGCGGTCGGTGGACGTGGTCCTGGCCGACGGATCGCTCGTGCACGCCTCCGACGACGAGAACGCCGACCTGTTCTGGGCGATGCGCGGCGCGGGCGCGAACTTCGGCGTCGCGGTCTCGTTCGAGCTCGAGGCGGCGCGGGTCGGCCAGGTGGGCTTCGCTCAGCTCGTCCTGGACGCGAGCGACCTGCCCGGGCTGCTCGAGCGGTGGGGGAGCGCGATCGAGTCCGCGCACCGCACGGTCACGGGGCAGCTGGTCCTCGGCGGTGCGCGGCCGGGCACGCCGCGGTATGCGCAGGCCATGCTCGTCGTCGACTCCGACGACCCGGACACGATCATCGAGCGGCTCGGCCCGATCGCCCAGGTCGCGCCGCTGCTCGACCAGTCGGTCGTGCTCGCGTCGTACGACGAGGTCATGGGCGCCTTCCACCAGGAGGGGCCCCAGCGCGGGCAGGGCGAGCCGCTGTCGCACTCGGGCATGGTGCGGCACCTGACCGCCGAGCTCGCCGCCGAGGTCACCGCGCTGCTCGACGCCGGCGCGTCGTACTTCCTGCAGGTCCGCGCGGTCGGCGGCGCCGTCGCGGACGTCGACGCCGACGCGACGGCCTACGCCTGGCGGGACGCGGCGTTCAACCTCGCGGCGTTCGGCACGCCCGCGTCAGGGTTCGACGCCTGGTGGCGGCGGCTCGAGCCGCACTTCGAGGGCATGTACCTCAGCTTCGAGTCCGACGAGGGTCCCGACGTCGTGGCCCGCGCGTTCCCGCCGGCCCACCTCGCACGGCTGCGGGACCTCAAGCGCCGCTACGACCCGACCGGGCTGTTCCGCGACAACTTCTTCATCGAGCCGGCGGCCGACGCCGTCGCGTGATCAGCCGACGCGCGCCGGGGCGGGGGCCAGCCGCCGAGCGATCGCGGCCGCGACCACGTCGGTGACCTCCGGCGCGACGTGCAGGTTGAGCGCGGGCTCGAACAGCTCGGCCTCGAGCAGGACGAGCCCGTGCTCGGCCGAGTCCACGACGTCGATCCGTGCGTACAGCGGCGCACCCAGTCCCGTCGCCTGGTCGACCGCCGCGAGCACGCGGTGGGCGAAGGCCGCCTCGTCGGGCGTGACCGCCACCCGCTCGGGATGCTCCTCGTACGTCCCGCCGAGCAGCCCGCCGCCCGGGGCGAGCAGAGCGCCCTTGGCGATCGCGTGGGTGAGCTCGCCGTCGATGAGGTACAGCGCCTTCTCCCGGCCCCCGGACAGCTCCGGCACCTCGGGCTGCACCATGACGACCCCACCGCCAGTCACCACGCGGGCCGCGAGCTCGAGTGCTCCGGGGTCGTCGGCCCGGAACAGTCCGGTGTCGCGCGCGCCCGCCGAGACGGAGGGCTTGAGCACGACGTGCGCGCCGTCCGGGAAGGCGGACAGGTCGCGCGCGACCTCGTCGACGGTGGTGCGGTACGTGGTGGGCACCACGGCGACGCCCAGCTGCTCGAGCTGGGCGAGGTAGCGCTTGTCGAGGTTCCACGCCACCAGCGCGGGCTCGTTGAGCACCGTCGTGGCAGCGCCGACCCGCGCGAGCCACGCCGTGAACTCCTCTACGCGCTCGGGGTAGTCCCACGGGCTGCGCAGGACCAGCAGGGCGTAGTCGGCCCAGTCGACGTCCTCGTCGTGCCAGACCCTCGCCTGCGCGTCGACGCCGCGCGCCCGCAGCGCCTCCACCAACGGTCCGGTGTCGTGGTCGAGGTCCTCCAACGGGTAAGCGTCCGTGACGACGATGCCGACGCGCTGCGACGGGGCGGGGCCGATGCTGCTCACGAGCACGTGACTGTAGGCGACCGGGAGTGCGGTCGGCTGCGCGCGCCGCCGTGCGGGCCGCTCGTGAGCTCGCGCGGCGTCAGCCTCGCGCGTCGCGCCAGGCGACCCACTGCGCCGCGAGCGACAGGTCGTAGTCCGGGCCCGAGGCTCCGACCGTCAGCAGCGTCGCCCCGGCGGCGAGCAGACCCTCGGCCTGCTCCTGCGGCGGCCGGGAGACCGCGGCCGAGCGTTCGACGAGCCGCGCGGTGTCCCGGCCGACGTCCACCCCGTGCTCGTCGAGGATCGCGCTCTTGCGCGCGAGCGTCTCGGCGTCGCCGAACGAGTGCCAGACGTCCGCGTGCTCGGCCACGACGCGCAGCGTCTTGCGCTCGCCGCCGCCGCCGATGAGGACGGGGATCTGGCGCGTCGGAGCAGGGTTGGACGCCGCCCATCGGGCCTTGATGCGGGGGAGCGCCTGCGCGAGGTCCGCGATGCGCCCGCCCGCGGTCCCGAACTCGTACCCGAACTGGTCGTAGTCCTTCTGGAACCAGCCCGCGCCGATGCCCAGGATCAGGCGGCCGCCGCTGATGTGGTCGACCGTGCGGGCCATGTCCGCGAGCAGCTCGGGGTTGCGGTACGAGTTGCACGTCACCAGAGCGCCGAGCTGGACCCGCTCGGTCTGCTCGGCCCACGCGCCGAGCATCGTCCAGCACTCGAAGTGCTTGCCGTCCGGGTCGCCGGTCAACGGGAAGAAGTGGTCCCAGTTGAACACCACGTCGACGCCGAGGTCCTCGGCGCGGCGCACCGCGTCCCGGATCTGGCCGTAGTCGGCGTGCTGCGGCTGGAGCTGGACACCGATACGCACGGGAAGGCTCATGCGCAGAACCTATGACGTCGTCGCGAACGATGCGATCGGTTGTCCCGCTAGTCGCGCCACGGTGGAGCCGTCGTCGCGTGCGACGCGTGCAGCGACAGCGCGTCAGCCGCATCGGCGATCGGAATCCGCTCCTGCTCGATCCGACGCAGGGCTACCTCACCAGCGGTGGCGATCTGGTGATACGCCTCGGTCTCGTCGTCGGTGAGATGGGGCAACGTCTCAGACGACGAAGGAATGCGCCTGCCCCGCGCGTCTCGATCGACGCCGAGGTGGCTGTACCTCGACAGCGCCGCAGCGTCCATCAGGATCGAGGCGACCGGGCGGCCGGACGCTCCGTCGGGACTGGTGCGGGCCAGGGCGGAGCGGAAGTGGTTCAGGATCGCGAAGCCCGCGGCGTCGATGTCCCCCCAGTACACGACGCCCGGAGCGCGCCGCAGCCACGGGATGTCGGCGAGCAAGGCTGCCGCTGCCATGCCGCCGCCCTCGACGACGACGGTGCCAGGAGTGAGCGGAAACCAGAGGCGGCAGTCGCGGTTCTCGACGACGAGCACGGTGTGCGGCTCATACGCGAGCTCGTGCGTGTCACCGGTCGTCCACGCGTCGTGCCGTCGACCTCCCGTCATCGCGTAGGCCGGATCCACGTAGGTCAGGTGGACGACTGCGAGCCGCGACCGCACCTCGTCGAGAACATCGCGGCCGACGAGATCGCGCAGCAGCGCTCCGTGCTTGAGAAGCCACTTCGAGTGCATGCGCGGGATGGGGATGGAGCGAGCGGTCCAGTCACCGACGTCAGGATGCGCGCGGAGCCACCGGACGGCTTCCAGCGCGACCTGAACGTCGTCATCGTCGAGCTGGCACACCGCCCGGAGGACCGTCGGAGTCAGGCGTGCCGATGACGCGAGAATCTCGCCAGCAACCCGGCACGCTCGTTGATGGTCGAACGGCGGCCGCAGGCCCGCGAGCGCCAGGAGCTCGGTGGCCGCGTCAAGCCCGCTCAGGGTGAGGGTCGCCGGGAGCATCTCGGCGACCTGAGAGACGACGACCCGTCGCCTCTCGACCGTGACACCTGGGAGGCCACGTGCGGCCACTGCAGACCACTCCTCGACCCAGCGGGTCCGAGCGTCCAGCCCGAGCCGAAGAACGACCGCGCCGCTCGTCACGCCTGGGCTGAGCTGCACGTGGATCGCGCGGTTGGTGCATTGGGTGATCTGGATGCACACCGCATCAGCCCACGCGGTGCGCAGGCGGTGCGTCACGGTCTCGGCTGCCTCGGCGAGCGAGACGAAGCGAGAGCTCACTCAGACGCCATCGGATCGGGCACGCCGGCGATGGGCTTGGTGCGGGAGCGGCCCGTGGCGTCCTTCAGCACGACGTACTTGACGTCCACGTGCGGCTCGAGCGCGCTGAACTTGTCGTTGGGCGCCCCGATGACGAGCTGGAAGCCCAGCCCGCGCCACGCGCCGATCGCGCGACCCGTGAACCGCGCGTCGGCCTTGATGAGCGCCTCGTCGAGGAAGACCGGCGCGTACCGCGGGCGCTCAGCACCCGCGTCGCCGAGCTGGTAGCGCAGGGCCGCGCCGACGATGAACGCGACGAGCTCCTGCGACTCACCGCCAGACTTCTCGCCGATGTGGTCGTACAGCGCCACGTGGTTGCCCTCGAGGTCGACCTTCTCGGCGGACAGGCGCACGTGGCGGCGCACGTCGATCAGGTCGGCGAAGTCGGGTGCGGTGCGCCGGATGCGGTCGATGACCTTGGCCATGCGCAGGTAGCGCCGCTCGCGCTCGGCGTCGGTCGCCTCGGTGGCCAGCACCTCGCGCAGGTCGCGCAGCTCCTTGCGGAAGCGCGCGACGACGGTCGACTGCGTGTCGCGCGCCTCGATGCGCAGGCGGTGCTCGTCGTCGGCGAACGGCAGGTCCGCGAGGATGTCGTTGACCGGCCGGATGCGTTCCTTGATCTCCCGGACCGAGCGTGCGAGCGCGCTGTGCAGGTCGGTCAGGTCGTTGCCCGACAGGCGCAGCAGGCTCTTGCGCCACTCGTCCTCGAGGTCGTGCAGACCGTTGGTCTCGAGCTCGGTGAGGATGCGCTCGAAGTCGGCGTAGGAGTCGTCGGGGTCGGCCCCGAGGTTCGGGTCCGGCCAGCGCTCGACGAAGGTCTCGAACGTGCGGCGCAGCGACTCGCGGGCGGTGCCGATGATCTGCTGCGCGGCCTGGCGGTCGGCCAGCAGGAGCGAGTGGGCGCGGGCCAGGACGTCGTCGAACGCACGCAGGGCGTCGTTCGCGCCCGCCGCCGCGTTCGTCGTGCGGACGTCCTGCACGTCCGTCCCGACGAGCAGGGCCTCGAGGTAGGTGCGCTGGTCGTGACCCACGCGAGTGCCCGCGGACCGGGCCTCGTCGAGCGCCTGCTGCGCGGTGTCGACCTCGTCCGTGGTCGTCGACCAGAGCTCGGAGGCGGCTCGCGCCTCGTCCTTGGTCACGCCGAGCTGCTCGGCGAGCACCTGGATGGTCGTGTCGAGCTCGGCGGCGCGCCGCTGCAGGCGCGTGATCTCCGGGTTGCCGGACGTCACCTCCTCGATGACCTGCGCCCACCGGGCCTGTGCGGCCTCGATGGTCGCGACGTCGACCTGGTCCCAGGTGATCTCGGTCAGCGTCTCGTAGGCGCGGCGCTCGACGTCGTGCGTGTCGAGGCCCGCCTCGGCCTCGCTCACCTGCGCCTCGACCAGGTGCAGCCGTTCCTGGGCGCGCGCGACCTGCTCGTCGAGGTGGGCGAGGCGACGCGTGTTGGTGAAGCCGAGGACGTTGCCGCGGCCCTGGCCGCCGTGCGCGCCCTGGGTCCCCTCGGACACCTGCCCCGAGCGGGTCAGCGCCTTGGCGTGCTGCGACAGCTCGCCGGGCGTGTCGACGCACACGAAGGCGAACGCGCGCGCGAGCTCGCCGCGCAGCCAGCCGGTGAACGGGCCGTTGCGGAAGTCGAGGCGACCGGGCAGCGTGCGGGAGTCGAGCGCGACGTCGTCGCGCATCCCCGTGGGCACGCCCTGGAACCGGATCCGACGAGCGGTGGGAACCGCGTCGATCGCCTTGCGGAACGCGCCCAGGTGCGCGACGTCGATGAGCAGCCGCGTCGCGAACCCGCCGAGCGCGAGGTTGAAGGCGTCGCGCCACGGCTCGTGCTCGGTGCGGACCTCGATCAGCTCGGCGACGAAGGGCAGGTCGTCGGGCGCCAGCCCCGCGGCCTCGGCCAGCGCCGCGCGAGCCCGGTGCAGCTCGCCGGGGATGTTGTCGTGGCGCCGCGCGACCGCGGCACGTTCGGCGGTCAGGTCGGCGAGGTCGGCGGCGGCCTCCTTCTTCTCCGACATCGCGTCGAACAGCGCCTGCCGTGCGGACGCCTTCGCGTCGGTGTCCCGCAGGGCCGCGTGCGCTCGCGCGACGAGCGCGGTGTGCTCGGCCTCGGTCGTCACCGACGTGCCGGGCAGCGCGCGCAGCACGTCGTCGAACCGGGTGCGGGCCCGGCGCACGTCCTGCAGTCGTGCCTCGACGCCCGCGAGCTCACGCTGCGCGGTCGCGAGGCGGTCGCCGCCCGAGGACCAGAGCGTCTCCTTGACCCCGTCGAGCTCGGACCGCGCGGCGGCGATGCGCGCCGCGGTCTCGGCCGCGCGTGCGTTGCTCTGCTGGTGGCGACGCTGCAGGTCCTGCTCGGCGTCGCGGAGCAGGTCGAGCCGGCGCTCGTGCTTCCACAGGGCCGCAGGCGAGGTCGCGTCGTCGAACGTCCCGAGCTGCTCGATGACCCGCAGCCGCTCGGCGGCCTGCTCGATGTCGGCCCGGTACGCGCGGATCGGCTCGAGCGCCTTGACCTGCTGGCGCGCGGTGATCATCTGCTCGCGCGTGCCCGTGAGCTTGTCGAACTGCTCGACGACGGCGTCGGCCGTCGCGAACGTGTCCGGTTCCTCGAGCACCATCGCCTTGTAGAGCGCGTCGACAGTGGTGATCTGCTGCCCGGCCTGGATACGGCCCAGCAGCGCGACGGCCTTGTTCCCGTCACCCGCCGCGCCGATCCCGAGCGTCGAGTGCAGGCGCGCGGTGAGCTCACGGTCGGTGTCGAACACGGTCAGGCCCGCGTCGGTCACGGCCGCGCGGCCGAACCGGTGCGTGGCCGCGGCCTCGAGCTCGCGCAGGTCGAAGCCGCCCTCGCGGACGGCGCGCACCGCGACGACGTCCTCGAGCGTCCGCGCCGCGGACGGCACGTACCAGCCGCGCACCGCCGTGAGCTCGGTGCCGGACTGGTCCACCCACGTCATGGCGATCGCCGACCACGTGTCCCGACCGTCCCCGCGCAGCACCCGCTGCCGGGTCCCGTCCTCGGTGCGCGACTCGTCGAGCTTGCCGCGCGCGTAGGACAGGATGTTGCGCTGGTCCTTGCCGCGCGGGCGCCCGACGACGCCGCCGTTCGACGCACCGTTGAACGGCGTGGTGTGCGGCATCAGGAGCGCGATGTACGCGTCCATGAGCGTGGACTTGCCCGAGCCGGACCCGCCCGACAGGAGCGTGGCGGTCGACGCGAGCCGCACCCGGTGGTGCCCGTCGTACCCGCCCCAGTTGACGAGCTGCAGGTCGCGCGCGACCCACTGCTGGCCGGTCGACTCGGCGGGGATCAGCCCGAACAGCGTGTCGATCATCGTCATCGCGTGACCTCCTGCGTGCGCGCGGCCTGCTCGCGCAGCCACTCCCGCAGCTCAGCGAGCCGCTCGTTGCTCAGCACGATCTCGACGAGCGGCGTGACGCGGAAGCGTCCCTGCGACTCCTCCTCGATGAGCCCCTCGCGCTCGAGGCGCGCCACGGCGGCCCGGATCTCGCGCTGGTGGGCGGCGACGTTCGTGTCGTCGGGGTCGAAGTACGTCAGGGCGGTCTGCTCGAGCTCCTCGACGTCCACGCGCACCGACGTCTCGCCCGCACCCTGCTCGCGCTGGAACACGGTCCGCAGGTGCACGAGCACGAGCGTCTCGGCGCGCGAGTACGCGTCGTCGCGCAGCAGCACGGGCACGTCGAGCTCGGCCGAGCGCACCTGGCGCTTGTACGCGACGCCACGGTCGTGGTCGACGACGAGGTGCACGAACAGGTCGTGCAGCCGTGACTCGATGACCTGCTGGTTCTCCAGGAGGGTCCGCCACTGCGCGCGGTTCCTGTCGGCGACGAGGAACCGCCGCTGCAGCAGCCGGACCAGGACCCGGCGCACGTCGGCGTCGAGCGTCCCGGAGTCGCCCGCGAACAGTTCGGCTGGGTCCTCCTCCATGGGGACGGGGGCGATGAAGCCCTCGTCGGCGCTGGGAGCGCTCGCGGCCTCCACCGGCTCGTCGTGCACGGTCACCGCCACGTCCTCGGTCGTCGTCTCAGGCATCGTCGTCCTTCGTCGTCGTGGTGACCGCGCCGAACGCGAGGCGGCGGCGGGTCCCGTCGGGCCGCACCGCGTCGACGAACGCGACGCGACCGGTCTCGGTCATGCCGTGGGTGTGCGCGATCTCGAGCATCCCCAGCAGGTCGACGGGGCGGCGCAGCCCGTCGGGTGCCGCCTCGAACGCGGCGGCCACGTCGACCTCGTCGGAGCCGTCGGCGAACGCGACGAGGTGGGAGGTCAGGTCGGCGTAGTGCGGGCCGCCCCAGGCGCGCGCGTCGTCGCCGGTGACGTCGTCGCCGTCGTCGTCCCAGGCGGTCAGCGGCGTCGGCGCCTCGGGCGGGCGCAGGTCGCCCGCGGTCTGGCGCAGGTGCTCGACCTCGGCGACCGGCAGGCGGCGCAACGGGTCGACCGGCTGGAACCGGCGCGCGCCGGGCAACCACGCCTGCATGCCGGCCATGACGTCGCGCAGCAGCACGTCGACCTGGCGGTCGCGCAGCGGGTCGTGGTTGCGGACCTGCGCGGTGATGACGTACGACGCCTCGCGCTGCGCGGTGAAGACCTGGTCGAGCCCCTGCTCGATGCGCCGCACGATCTCCCGCAGCTCGGTGCGCTGCTGCTGGGCGAGACGCCGCGTGAACCGGTGGCGCAGCACCACGTCGAGCTGCTGCGCGAGCTCGTCGAGCCGCTGCGGGTCCCCGATGAGCCGCAGCGCCCCGGCGAAGGCGCGGCCCTCGGACGTGGACTCCATGACGTGCTCGCCGCGCTCCAGGTACTCGCGCAGCACGTCACCCGTGGGGCGCTCGTCCTGCCGCAGCGCCGTGACCACGTCCCGCTGCATCGCCTTGATCGACTCCGCGACGCGCGCGAAGTCCGCGGGCAGCTCGCGCACGAGGTGCAGGACGTTCTCCGCCTCCTCGAGCAGCTCCTCGTCGTCGACCTCGTCGACCGTGCCGGTGCGCTGCACGCGGTCCAGCTCGGCCTGCAGGCGCTTGATCTGCCCGTCCAGGCGCGCCATGCGCACCAGCACGTCGGGGTCGGCGTCCTGCGCGAGCTGCTCCACCGCATCGAGCAGCGTCCGCACCCGCGACTGCGACACGCGCGCCCGCGCACCACCCGCGCGCCCCGCGACCTCGAGCGCCCCGACCGCGTGCGCGGACAGGCGGTAGGCCTCGACGTCGTCGTCGAGCACCTGCCGCACGAGCCAGCCCGCGTCCGCCCACTGTCGGCACAGGTCGCGCGCCGAGCCCGTCGGCAGGTTCTCCTCGTACCCGGCCGCACGCAGCTGGTCGAGCGCGTCACCGATCTCCGTGTGCGCGTCGGCCACGGGGACGGTCGGCCGCTCCGCGGTGAACGTCACCGACAGCAACGAGACGACGAGCGGGGCGTGCTTCTTGTGGAGCAGGTCGAGCATCGGGTTCTGGAAGGCCCGGACGGCGCCCAGGTACGCCCCTTCGGCACGAGTGATCATCGCCCGACACCTTAGGTGGCCGGGACGACGAGACGCGGTCGCGCCCACCCGCGAGTCGCTCGCGCGACGTCGTCGGGACGGTCGTCGGGGTCGTCGTCGGGATGGTCGTCGGGACGTTCGTACGGTGCGTGACCAGGGGAGGGGGCCACGATGGTGGGCATGATCACCCTCTATCTGCACGGCCGGGCTGCGTCCGACGCGCGCTCGCTCGAGCACTTCCTGGCCCGCGCGCGCCCGGTGTACGAGGCACCCGGCGGTATCCGGGTCCGGCTGCAGTGGAGCCTGGTGGAGCCCGGCGCGTTCGTCGAGATCATGGAGTACCGCGACCGCCTCACGTACGAGGCCGACCAGGTGCGCGTCGAGCAGGACCCGGCGATGCGCGCGCTGATCGACGAGTGGCACACGCACCTCGTCGGACCGCCCCGGGTCGAGGCGTACGAGGACGTCACCCTCGACGGAGCCGTCCTATGAGCGCGCGCGACGGCCGACCCGGCGGCAAGGTGCCTCTGGTCGTCCACCGCTACGGCAACGCCGCGGCGCCCACGGTCGTGCTCGTCCACGGTCTGACGGAGGCGGGCACCACCTGGCCGGACCTCGTCGCGCACTGGGGTGACACGTGGGACGTCGTCGCGCCGGACCTGCGAGGCCACGGTCGCTCGCCACGGTTCACCGACGACGAGCTCCGGCGCGCCCCCGACGTCATGCTCGACGACCTCGTGGACCTGCTGGACGCGCAGCCGGGGCCGGTCGTGCTCGTCGGGCACTCCCTCGGCGGTCTGCTCGCCCTACGCGCGGCACTCGCCCGCCCCGCCCAGGTCCGCGCCCTCGTGCTCGAGGACCCCGCGAAGCCCGACGGCATCCCCACGACGGACCCCGCGCTCGACGGACCGGCGTTCGTCGCCCATCCCACGGTCGTCGCCGGGGTCGAGGCGTCCCTGATCGCCACGGCGCGGGACCGCGCGGCCGAGGTCGCGCGCATGCGGCGCGAGACACCGTGGAGCGACACCGAGATCGAGGCGTGGGCGGACAGCCGCCCGCTCGTCGACCGCGCGTACGTGCGAGGGGGTCGGTTCCTCGGGGAGCCGGCGTGGGAGGAGCGGTTCGCCGCGCTCACCGTCCCCACCCTGCTCGTCCTCCCGCCCGGCGCACCGATGGCACCGCGCCCGGGACTTGTCGACAACCCGCTCGTCAGCACCGTCACCATCGACGGCGCGGGCCACTGCGTGCGCCGCGACCAGCCGACCGTCTACCACGCGGCGGTCGACGCGTTCCTGCACGAGCACGCCGGGCGTCAGCGCTGAGCGCGGCCACGCCGCCCGTCTACCGTCGCTCGACCGGCCCCGGTGCCTCAAGAGTCCGACACGCAGGTGCCGACACGGCGAACGGCCCGGGCACGATCTGGTCCCGTCGGATCCCGACGAGGTCGGTGCTCAGGTCCAGATCGGACCCGTCGGGGTTGGTGTAGGGCATCTCGGCCTGGTAGCTCGTCCCGAGGCGCGCGGTCGTCACCGGGGCGACGACGGCCATGTCGCTCATGTCGACGCGGACGGTCCCGGCTTCGGCGTCGACGACGGTGACGCGCACCGGAGACGTGCCGACCACGAGGGCCGTAGGCTCCGCGCGGAACGGCTCCGCGCCCTCCGTGTAGAGGTTGCCCTCGATCCAGACCGGCAGCCGAGGCCCCGCCAAGTCGCTGCCGCGCTCGTTGGGGTACTCCTGCGGCGTCGGATAGGCGTCGTACTGCGAGGTGCCCACGGGCGTCGGCGTGAAGGTCGCCTGCCCGGGCACACCGTCCATGTCGACCGCGCCGGACCAAAAGCTGGCGAGCGCCGGCTCGGGCTGTGCGTCCGACTCGCTGCGATCGTCGGCGGCGCGGTCGCCGACGAAGACGTTGTTGTAGAACCGGTTGTCGCCGCCGAGGATGTTCGAGACGCCGTAGACGGCCGTGGCGTGCGGGACGTGGTACGGGGTGTACCGCTGGTGCTCCGTGCAGTTCGCGATACGACCCGCGACGTAGTTGTGGACGTACGCGCCGCCGGTGGACATGTCCTTGACCGCCCACGGCGACAGGAAGAGGTTCGAGTCCACGAGGTACGGGCCGTGGCAGACCTCGACCATGAAGTCCTCGGCGGTCGAGGCGTAGAACACGTTGCGCCGCACCAGGGTGCCCTGGGCCTGCCAGTCCAGCCACAGCGCGCGGTGCGTGTGGTGGATCGTGTTCCCGCTGATCACGGTGTCGATGGCGGCGTGCAGCTTGATCCCGGCCACCTCTGCGCCGTGCCACTGTCGCTTCACGTGGATGCGCGAGATGTGGTTGTCGGCGATGGTCGAGAACGCCGCCCCCAGGTGCCCGACGACGCCGGCCTGCTCGCAGTCCCGGATCGTGTTGCGGCGCACGACGTGCGAGCCGACGTGGTCCCGGTGCCACGGGTGCGGCTCGCCGGCGCCCGGCCCGCCCAGCACGAGAGCACGCTGGATCACCTCACGCTCGCGCTGCGTGCCGCCCTTGGCGCCCTCCGGCCCCGCGGCCGCCTCGTTCTGCCCGGTGCTGACCTCCTTGCCGAGCGAGACGCCGACGTTCTTCGAGTCGGTGATCGTGTTGTCCTCGATCACCCAGCCCTTCGACCAGTGGGGGCCGATCAGGCCTTCCTGCAGTGCAGTGGGCGGGGCCCACTGCGTGGCGGCCTTCGTCAGGGTGAACCCACGCACCGTGATGTGGTCGATGCCGGTCGCCGAGGGCCAGAAGACGAAGGTGCGGGCATTGATCTCGACCTGGTGCGCGGCCGGGTCGGCGCCCCCGAAGTTCGCCCAGATCGTCGTGACGTCGTCGCCCACCTCGCAGTACCAGGTCAGCAGCGAGCCTTCCGGGTCGAACGAGTCCGGAGTGACCTCGGGGTGCTCGACGCCGCCGAGCGTCAGCGACTCGTACATCGACCTGCCGTCGAGGTACACCTCGCCCGTGTGCCAGGTGTTGACCCGGTCGAAGAACCAGTCCCCGCCGATGCGCTCGACGTACGGGTTGCGGGTGCCGAACAGGGCGTTCGGCACCTGGGCGACCCAGGCGCGGCCGTCGGCGCCGGGGTGGGGGTGCCAGTCGGTGACCACCTCGGCACCGGAGATCGTCACGGGCTCGAAGTGCCCGTCCGGGCCTACTGCCGCCTGGTACGTGATCGGCGCGTCAGCCGTGCCGCCGCGCGGGGGGTTCACCCACTCCCGGTACACGCCTGCGTGCACCGCGACGGTGTCGCCCGGCACGGCGGCCTGCGCGGCCCGGTTGATGGTCCGGAACGGAGCCTCGGCCGAACCGTCAGCGCGGTCGGAGCCGGTGGTGGCGACGTGCAGGATGGTCACGACAACGCCTTTCGTCGATCACTGGGTCGTGCGGTGGTGAGCGCTCCGCGCCGCGTCAGACCTCCGCCTCCTCCGGCTCCGGTCGGACGTATCCCCGGTCCACGAAGAACCGCTCGAGCAGGTAGCACCACCACACGAGGATCAGGCCCGGCACCACGAACACCGCGGGCATGAAGTTCCAGATGGCGACGCCCCCGACCAGCGCGGCGATCCCGAGCAGGAACGTCAGGCTGGGCGTCGTCAGCCCCAAGGTGAGGCCGTTGCGCACCTGGCGCCAGGTGGGGTTGGTGAAACGGGCGACGAGGGGCAGGCACCAGAACACCAGGAGCAGGAGGAAGAGCCCGACGACCAGGAGCGGCACCAGCACCTCGGCCAGCCCGAGAGTCGGCAGGTAGGAGAGCGTGACGATGCCGACGGCCGCGACCAGGACGGCGAGCAGACCGACGACGGTCGCCTGCTTCCAGCTCTGCCGCCAGGCCTTGGTCGCGACAGCCCAGGGGCCCGCGTCCTTGCCCAGGACGTAGCGGCGACAGAGCTCGTACGCGACGACCGTGCCCGCTCCCGCCGTCACGACGAGGCCGACGCTCACCAGCCAGAACAGGCTGATCAGGATCACGGAGCCGAGCGAGTCGAGGATGCGCCACAGCAGCGACGCGGGGTTGAAGCGGAAGATGGTCGTGCCTCTCAGAGTGCGCGGACGTGGTGGGTCGCCAGGACGCGGTCGGCCTCCCGCGGTGCGCGGGAGGCCGACGCCCGTCAGCCCTTCACGGAGCCGATCATGAGACCGGACACGAAGTGCTTCTGCAGGAACGGGTAGACGAGCAGGATGGGGACGGCCGCCACCATCGTGATCGCCGACCGCAGCGCGATCGGTGTGGTGAGCTGCCCGCCGCTTCCCACCGAGGCCGCGTTGGCCGCGGTGTTCGCGGAGTTCGCGCCGGCGTTCATCGAGCTCGCCAGCAGCTTCTGCAGCTCGTACTGCAGGGTGGTCAGCGCCGGGTCGCCCGAGTTGTACAGCAGGGTGTCCAGCCAGGCGTTCCAGCTGCCGACGGCCACGAACAGACCCACCACGGCCAGCACGGGCTTGCACAGCGGCATGATGATCTGCCACCACGTGCGGAACTCGCCCGCGCCGTCGATCCGTGCCGACTCGGTGATCTCGTCGGGGATCGACTTCATGTACGTGCGCAGGATGATGAGGTTGAACGCACTGATGATCGTCGGCACCCAGTAGGCCTGGAAGCTGTTCAGCATCCCCAGGTCCTTGATGAGCAGGTAGTTGGGGATCAGCCCGGCGTCGAAGTACAGCGTCAGCACGAAGATCAGGGTGATCGGGCGGCGGAAGATGAACTCCTTGCGGCTGAGCGCGTAGGCGAGCATCGAGGTGAACAGCAAGTTCGTCGCCACGACCACGACGGTCTTCAGGACGCTCATGATGAACGCCTGATAGATCGAGTCCATGTTGAGCACGACCTCGTAGTTCTTCAGCGAGAAGACCCGTGGCCAGATGCCGATCCCGCCGCGGACGGCGTCCATGCCGTCGTTCAGGGAGATGGCGAGCGTGTTCAGCAGGGGGTAGATCATGAGTGTCGCGAGCAACACCAGGAAGGTCGTGTTGAGCGTGGTGAAGATGATGCGCTCGGTCGTCCACGCGCGACGCGGTGACCCGCTTCGTGACGCGCGCCGCGCCGGAGGCTTCACGACAGTGGTGCTTGACATGACGTCCTCCTAGACCAGGGTCTCTTGGTTGAGGCGCTTGGCCGCCATGTTCGCCGAGCCCACCAAGATGATGGCGACGACGGTCTTGAAGATGCCCGCGACGACGGCGAGGGAGTAGTTGCCGAGCTGGTAGCCGTAGCGCAGGACGAAGACGTCGATGGTCTCGGCCGTCTCGGAGATCAGGCCGTTGCCCAGGAAGTACGGCAGCTCGAAGTTGGTGGACAGGATCCAGCCGCTGTTGATGATGAGCAGCACGACGATCGTGGGCCTGATGCCCGGGAGCGTGATGTTCCACATCTTGCGGTAGCGGCCCGCTCCGTCGACCTCGGCGGCCTCGTACAGGCTCGGGTCGATCGCGGTGATCGCGGCCAGGTAGAGGATCGTGTTCCAGCCCAGCTCCTTCCACAGGCTGGTCCCGGCGACGATGCCCCAGAAGTGGTTCGGCTCGGTCAGGAACAGGATCGGCTCCTGGACGATGCCCAGGGTCATGAGGCCCTGGTTGATGAACCCGCCGGAGGAGGGCAGGGAGAGCGCCACCGACGCCAGGCTCGCCACGATGACCCAGCTGAGGAAGTGGGGCATGTACGTGATGTTCTGCATGATCCGCTTGAACGGGGCGTTCTTGACCTCGTTCAGCAGCAGCGCCAGGACGATGGCCCCCAGGGTCCCGACGACCAGGGTCAGGACGGACTGTCCCAGCGTGTTGACCACGACCCGGCGGAACCGTTCACCGTTGACACCGGTGAACAGGTCGACGAAGTTCTCGAAGCCCACCCACTCCTGGTTCCAGATGTTGCCGCGACCCGGCTTGTAGTCCTGGAAGGCGATCGCCCAGCCGTAGACGGGGACGTACTTGAACAGGATCTGGTACATCAGCAGCGGGACGGCCATGAGGAGCAGCACCCGCTGCGCCTTGATCCTGTCCCACGTGATCTTGCGCTTCGGCTCCTTGGGTGCCCGCGTCCGGGCCTTGCGGCGTTGAGCCCGTGAGCTGCTCGCAGGCTCCGCGGCCGGCTCGGGCCCGGGGGCGGTCATCAGGTTCCTCACCGGTGCGTCCGTCATCTGTCCAACCTCGTCGTCAGAAGCAGTGGGTGGTCCTCGAGAACGTGTCGTGGTGGGGGGCACGGGCCCCCCACCACGACCGCTTGCGGACTGTCACCAGTTGGCGAGACGCTCCTGGATGCCGGCGTTGATCGCGTCCTCGTACACCTTGACGTCGATCTTCTTGATGGTGTCGACGTAGGCCTTCCAGCTCGCCTCGAAGTCGCCAGGGGCACCGGCGATGATCTTCGGCAGGTTCTGCACGTTGGCGTCGGTCAGCTGCTGGTTGACCTGGTTGGCGTCGTCGGAGAGCGTGATGTTCCACGCCGGGTAGTACTTCGGGTTCTCCGGCTGCGGGTTCATGAACTCGAGCCAGGTCTTCTTGCCGTACTTCTCCATGACGTTACGGTCGTAGTCGGTCAGCGTCGCGAAGAACTCGGCGGGCTGGTCGTCGGGGCTGTAGGCGTTGCCGTCGGAGAACTGGCCGTTGTGCTTGGGCAGGACGTCGAGCAGCGCCTCGAGACGGTTGGACGCCCGCCAGGTGAGGTCGCGGGCGTTGGCCCGCTGCTCCTCCGTGCGCGTGAACAGGCCGTCGTCGCCGATCTGGTAGTCCTCGCCCTCGATGCCCCAGGAGAGCGTCTTCTGCCACGGCTCGCTGAGCATCAGGTCGAGGAACTTCAGCGCCTTCTCCGGCTGCTTGCTGGAGACGGAGATGCCGAAGCCCTGGTTGGTGTTCATGACGGGGCGGTCGGCGTACCAGGGCTCAGCACCGTCGTAGACGGGCATGAGGGGCACGTAGGTGTACTGGTCCTTGCCGGCGCTGCGCAGCGAGTCGGTCGCGGTCTGGAAGTCCCAGCCCTGGTCGTGCATGCCGAGGACGGCGCCGGTGGCCAGCTTCGCGACGTACTGGTCGAACGTCAGGGTGAAGGACTCGCGGTCCACGAGACCCGCGGCGTACTGCTCGTTGAGGACCTTGTAGAAGTCCTTCGCGATGTCCTTGTCGGCGTAGATCTCCGCGTTGTTGCTGTCGTCGACGATGACGCCACCGTTGTTCGGGGAGCCTGCCAGGAGCGCCGGCGGGTTCGTCATGCCCCACTCACGGCCGGTCGACGCCAGGACCTCGAAGCCCACGGTCGGGGCGCCCTCGGTCTGGGGGTTCTTCGCCTGGTAGTCCGCGATGAGCTGGAAGTAGCGGTCGAGCGTCATGTTGCTGAGGTCCGGCCACCCGGCGTCCTCGAGCACACGCTTCTGGATCCAGAACGCGGGGCCGTAGTAGGTGCCGCCCGTGACCTCGCCGTAGAAGCGGTTGTAGTTCGGGAAGATGTACAGCCCGGGGTCCACCTCCTCACCCGAGTAGCTCATCTTCTTGATGTCGTCCTCGACGTGCGTGGCGAGGTTCGGGTAGTCCCCGGTGGCCAGCATGTCGTCCAGTCGCAGGAGAGCGCCGCCCTCGAGGAGACGCATCTTCAGGTCCGTCGTCCCGACGAGGTCGGGGTACTGGCCGCCCGCGAGCATGACACCGATCTTCTGGTCCACGTTGTCGGGAGTCACGATCTCGTACTCCAGCGTGACACCGAGCTTCTCCTTGAGCAGCTTGGTGATCTTGTTGTCGGCGGCCGGGGCCTGGGAGGCCGTCGTGATCCAGGTCGTGAGGGTCGTCGGGTTGCTGGGGGTCAGCGTTCCCGACTTGTCCGCGAGATCCCCCTCGGGGATCACGGCGGCCGTCGTGGGGCCCTCTTCGGGGCCGTCGTCGGCGGTACATCCGACGAGTCCCACGGACACGCCCACCACCAGGGCAAGAGCTGACAACTTCGTTCGTGAGGTACGCACCGAGGTCTCTCCCTTGAGAACAGTTCCGGTCGACGTTGACTGGAACCCGTGCACATCGGACGCGTTGAGTCGTCGCGTCCTTATCCCGGCGGGATTTTAGCGTTAAAGTAGAGACGCCCTTCGCGAGCCGTCAAGCCCCCGCAAGTCTCGATATGATCACGGCCACTTTCGGGAGCCGCCTGGGGCGGCAGGCGGACCACCTGGGACGCGCTGCGACCTCGGCACTTGGCGTCCCGGCGTGCCCGCGGCCAGGCGAGGCGCGTGGCTGTCGAGGGACATGCACCGAAAGTATCGCCTGCTGGTTCCGGTGAAGTGGGTCTTGCCGTCCGGCGTTGTATCGATATATTGAGCGCGCTCCGGCGGTGTGGCCGGGGCCCGCAGCCCGACGAGCGCCGGACCGGCACGACGTCGCGGGAAGGAGACCCCCGTGGTGAGGATGGCCGACGTGGCTCGCGCCGCCGGCGTCTCGGTGATGACGGTGTCGAACGTCCTGAACGAGCGCCTTCCCGTCGGCGAGCCGACGCGCGCCCGTGTCATGGCGGCCGTCGAGTCCCTCGGGTACGAGGTCAACCTGACGGCCCGGCACCTGCGGGCCGGACGGACCGACACCGTCGCCTTCGTCGTCCCGAGCTTCCATGACTACTTCGGCGAGCTCGCCGACCAGGTCGCCCCGCTGATCGAGGCGCAGGGACGTCACCTCGTCCTCGAACGGACGAGCGCCAACGCGCAGCAGGAGATGGAGGCGCTGACCGTCGCGCGGCTCCAGATCTACGACGGTGTCCTGCTGTCCATCGCCGGTCTCGACCTGGAGCAGTTGGGGCGGGTGCGCACCGCCAAGCCGATCGTGCTGCTGGGCGAGCGCGACGTCCCCGACCACCTCAACCACGTGCGCCTGGCGAACGAGTCGGGTGCCCGCCTCGCCACGGCGCACATGATCGAGCGTGGATCGCGCCGCATCCTGGCGCTCGGATGCTCGTTCGACGCCGCGCACATGATGACGACGGACCGCCGAGTCGGGTGGGAGCACGCGTGCAGCGAGGCCGGGCTCGCCCCCGACCCGGCCTACGTCGTGCCCGTGAGCGACTACACGGCTCTCGGTGGTCGCGACGCGATGCTCGAGGTCATCGCCTCGGGGCTGCCGTTCGACGGGGTCTTCGCCGTCACCGACATGGTCGCGCTCGGAGCCCTGTCCGCCCTGGCGGACGCCGGGCTCCGTGTGCCCGACGACGTCCAGCTCGCCGGGTTCGACAACCTCGACATGTCGCGCTTCGTCCCTCCGGGCATCACGTCGGTCGACGCCAACCACGAGGGCGTGGCCGAGGCGGCGGTCGGACTGCTGCACCGCCAGATGTCGGGCTGGACCGGCCCTGCCGAGCACGTCGTCGCACCCGTCCGCCTCGTCGTGCGTGGATCCACTCGCGGCGACGCCTAGCCACACCCGAGCGAGCTGCTCGTCGCGTCACCCACGTCGCTACCCGGTCAAAGGAGACCACCCTCGTGAGCACCCCTGTGCCTCCGCCTGCCTCCACGGCAGTCCGCGAGACGACGACCACCACGACAGCGATCATCGATCTCGACCTGCCCGGTGCGACGATCAGCCGGCACGTGTACGGGCACTTCGCGGAGCATCTGGGCCGGTGCATCTACGGCGGGTTCTGGGTCGGAGAGGACTCGCCCGTCCCGCACGTGCGGGGCATCCGGTCCGACGTCGTCGCGGCCCTGCGCGACCTGCGGATCCCGAACCTGCGCTGGCCGGGCGGCTGCTTCGCCGACGACTACCACTGGCGCGACGGGGTCGGCCCGCGCGACCAGCGGCCCAGGATAGTCAACTCGCACTGGGGCGACGTCGTCGAGGACAACGCGTTCGGCACCCACGAGTTCATGGACCTGTGCGAGCTGCTCGGGGCGGACCCGTACGTGTCGGGGAACGTCGGGTCCGGCAGCGTGGCCGAGATGTCGGACTGGGTCGAGTACCTGACCCGGGCGGACGACTCGCCGATGGCGGCGCTGCGCCGCGCGAACGGGCGCGACGAGCCGTGGCGCGTGCCGTTCTGGGGATTGGGGAACGAGGCGTGGGGGTGCGGCGGGAACCTGCGTGCGGAGCAGTTCGCGTCGTTGGCCCGGCACTACGCCACCTACTCGCGCAACCACGGGGGCAACGCCCTGTACCGGGTCGCGGCCGGCGCGAACGAGGCGGACCTGCACTGGACCGAGACCTTGATGCGTTCGTTCGACGACCTGGCGGCAGACCCGGCCGAGCCCGCCCGGCCGTTCCAGGCCGTGTCGCTGCACTACTACACGATGTCGGGCTCGTGGGCGGACAAGGGCGACGCCACCGGGTTCAGCACCGACGAGTGGTACACGACGATGGCCCGGGCCCGCCGCATGGATGAGCTGCTCACTCGCCACTCGACGGTGATGGACCGCTACGACCCCCACCGCAAGGTGGGCCTGGTCGTCGACGAGTGGGGCACCTGGTGGAACGTGGAGCAGGGCACCAACCCGGGCTTCCTGTACCAGCAGAACACGCTGCGCGACGCGCTGGTCGCGTCGGTGCACTTCGACGCGTTCCACCGGCACGCCGAGCGGGTCGTGATGGCGAACGTCGCGCAGACCGTCAACGTGCTGCAGGCCATGGTCCTGACGGATCCCGACACGGGCGCGCTGGTGCTCACCCCGACGTACCACGTGTTCGCGATGAACGTCGGGCACCATGACGCCGCCGCGCTCGCCGTGCACCTGCGGGGCGTGCCGACGCGGACCGCCGACGGGACCGAGCTCCCGCTGGTGTCGGCGTCCGCCTCGGTCAAGGGCGACACCGCGCTGGTCTCGTTGTCGAACCTCGACATCGACGCCGACCGCACGGTCGTGCTCGACCTGCGCGGCCGCGACGTCGTCGGGTACGAGGCGCGCGTGCTGACCGCACCCGTCCTGGACGCGCACAACACGCCGGAGCATCTCGACGCCGTCGCGCCCACCGCGCACCACGGTGTGCGGCCCCACGCGCGCGGGCTCGAGGTCGACCTCCCCGCCCACTCCTACGTCACCGTCAGTCTGGGCCTGCGTTGACGGGACGTGGCGACCGGGCGCTGACCATCGCGAACCCGGTCATCTTCGCGGACGTCCCCGACCCGGACGTCGTCCACGACGGTCGGCACTACTACATGGTCAGCACCACCATGTACTTCGCGCCGAGCGTGCCGATCCTGCGCTCGAGCGACCTGGTGCACTGGTCGATCGTCGGCTACACCGGCCCGATCCTCGACGACACGGACGCGCTTGCTCTGCGGAACGGGGAGAACGCCTACGGGCAGGGCACCTGGGCCGCGAGCATCCGGTACCACGAGGGCACGTTCTACGTCTCGGTCGGCAGCCTGACCACCCAGAAGACGTACGTCTACGCGACGCCGAGCATCGAGCACGGGCCGTGGACGAGGTCGGTCCTCGACGGCTACGCGCACGACCAGTCGCTCCTGTTCGACGACGAGGACGCCTACCTCGTCTACGGCAGCGGAGTGATCGACCTGCGCCGGCTCGGCCGGGACGACTCAGGAACCTTCGTCTGGGACGGCCCGGCGACACGGCTCGTCGAGGACGCCGACGTCGACCAGACCAGCGGGCTGAGCGCCGAGGGTGCGCACGCCTACAAGGTCGGCGACCACTACTACGTCTTCATGATCGAGTGGCCGACGGACGGGCTCCGCCAGCAGGTCGTGTGGCGGTCGACGTCCTTGACGCCACAGTCCCAGGGCGGCAGCTGGGAGGGCAGGGTGGTGCTCAGCCAGGCGGTGTCGGTCGAGGGACGCCAGGGCGACGGCGTCGCTCAGGGGGGCGTCGTGCAGGCGGCTGACGGGCAGTGGTACGCCATGCTCTTCCAGGACGAGGGGCCGCTCGGGCGCTCACCGCAGCTCGCGCGCGTGACCTGGGACGAGGACGGGTGGCCGGTCTACGCGCTCGACGCCATGACGGTCTCCGCGGGGGCGCCGTCGGCGGGAGCGACCGACCTCCTCGTCTCGGACGACTTCGACAACCAGCCCACGCCGGCCGGCTACTGGAACACGTCCGACTCCGGTGATCTGACGGCGTCGGACGAGAACGCGTGGAACTTCTCGAGCCTCGGGCTGTCGTGGCAGTGGAACCACAACCCGGACAACCGGTTCTGGTCGCTCACCGAGCGGCCCGGCCACCTGCGGCTGACCACGGGCAGCATCGCGTCGGGCATCCTCGACGCCCGCAACACGCTCACCCAGCGCACGTGCGGCCCGACGAGCGCCGCGGCGATCTCGCTGGACGTCTCCGCGATGCGGGACGGCGACGTCGCCGGCCTGTCCGCGTACCAGCAGAAGTACGGGTACGTGGCGGTCGAGATGGCCGAGGGCGCCCGGCGGCTCGTGATGCGCCGTGCCGACCGGCAGGGGCGCGTCGCCTTCACCAGCGCTCCCGTGCCGCTGACGGCCGAGACGGTCCTGCTGCGCGTGGACGTGGACTTCCGGGACGCCGCCGACCGCGCCACGTTCGCCCACTCGCTCGACGGTGCCGCCTGGTCGCCGATCGGCGACGACCTGGCGATGGAGTACAGCCTCGACCACTTCACCGGGTACCGGTTCGCGATCTTCTGCTACGCCACGGCCGAGACCGGCGGGCACGTGGACGTCGACTGGTTCCGGGTCGGCGACGACATCGACGGCCGCGGGCCGTCAGCACACCATCGGGAGGTGCCTGGCGGGGACGGACCCCAGGAGGCACCGCGTGGACCAGAGGAGATCTCCATGCCGCAGGAAGTGCACGCTCTCGACGAGCTGCGAGTGGACGGCGCGACGCCGTCGGACGCACCGCTGAACCACGTGTGGAACCAGTGCGTGGGCGCGGGCCGCGCCAACGAGGCGCTGCGCGCCGACTGGCAGGCCCAGTTCCGTGAGGCCGTGGACGTGCTGGGGGTCCGCTTCGTGCGGTTCCACGGCCTGTTCCACGACGACATGTTCGTCTACCGCGCCACCTACGGCGGCGGCTTCGCCCCGCCGGAGGTGCTGCCCGAGGCGCAGATCACCTTCAGCTACGTGGACATGGTGTTCGACGCGATCCTCGACGCGGGTGCGCGCCCGTTCGTCGAGCTGGGGTTCATGCCCCGGGAGCTGGCCACGCAGACCGAGACGCTGTTCTGGTGGAAGGCGCACTGCAGCCCGCCCACCGACATGGGGGAGTGGGTCCGCCTTGTGAGCGAGACGGTGCGGCACTGGATCGAGCGGTACGGCCTCAACGAGGTGCGGCAGTGGCGGTTCGAGGTGTGGAACGAGCCCAACCTGGTGCCCCACTTCTGGACCGGCACCCGCACCGAGTACTTCGAGCTCTACGAGGCCACGGCGCGCGCGCTCAAGGCGATCGACCCGCAGCTCAAGGTGGGCGGCCCGTCGACGTCCGTGTTCGTGCCCGACGCCCGCTACGCCGGCGAGACCTACGACCGCGCGGCCGAGTTCGCCACCGGCCGGGCGCCCGACCCGGACGCGCTCGACTGGCAGCCGGTCTGGGTCCGCGAGCTCATCGACTACTGCGCTGAGCGGGACCTCCCGGTCGACTTCCTCTCGACCCACCTGTACCCGACGGACTACGCGGCCGACGGCACCGGCAGCGGCTTCACGGCCATCCATCGCCACGTGGACGCCACCGAGCAAGACCTGCGCCTGATGCAGGAGCTCATCGCGGCGAGCCCGTACCCCGACGCCGAGCTGCACATCACCGAGTGGTCCAGCTCGCCGTCGAGCCGGGACCGCACGCACGACACCCTCTTCGCCGCGACGTACATCACGCGCGCGTTCCTGAAGGGCGCCGCGCTCGCGGACTCGATCTCGTACTGGACGTTCACGGACATCTTCGAGGAGGGCGGCGCGGGGCTCGGCCCGTTCCACGGCGGCTTCGGGTTCGTCAACGAGCAGGGCATCCACAAGCCCACGTTCCATGCCGTCGCGATGCTGAACCGCCTGGGCGACCGTGTCGTGCACCAGGACGAGCAGGGCATCATCACCCGGTCGTCCGACGACGGCCGCGTGTCCGCGGTGTTCCTCAACTACCCCGCCGAGATGGGCACGCGCGGCGTCGAGCAGCACGACTCGTACGCCGCGGCGCGCCTGTACAAGCAGATCGGCACGGCCCGGCGGGTCCGCCACACGGTCGCGGGACTCGAGCCGGGGACCGTCTTCCAGGTCGAGCTGCTCGACTGGGAGCACGGCAACGCCGCGGAGGCATGGCACCAGATGGGGGAGCCGCTCAACCTCACGCGCGCCCAGACCGCCGAGCTGAAGGCGATCGCAGACGACCTGCGCCGGTGGACCGTGCCGGTCCCCGAGTCGGGCGTCCTCGAGATCGACATCGACCTGCCGGCCTGGGCCGTCGCCTCCGTCGCCCCGGTGCCCTCCACGGCCGTCGTCGGGGACAAGGCTGCAACGGTGCACGCATGACGCCCGACGCGCGGCACGTCGTGACTGCCGGCAGAGACACGAACGGCCCCGAGCCGAAGCCCGGAGCCGTCATGCTCGCTGTCTCAACGAGTGTCCGGAGGGGGACTTGAACCCCCACGCCCTTACGGGCACTAGCACCTCAAGCTAGCGCGTCTGCCATTCCGCCACCCGGACAGGTGGACCATCGAGGAGCCCGGAGGCGCCCCGTGGTGCGGCAGAAAAGATAGCACGGTGAGTCGGCCGCGCTTGCATCGGCCCGGAGGGGCAGACTCGGGCAGAGACGAGACGGCGGCGGCTCGCAGCAGTGCTCCGGCCGCCGACGAGGCAGCGGAAGGGGTCACGCATGGCGGAGCCCGGCGAGCGTGCCGGAGCGCAGCAGGGCACGCGACCGGCCCGTCGGGTCGCGGGTGTGCGGCGCAACGCACCTGCGGTGGAGTACGACGCGCCGCGCTGGCTCCGCTCGCTCGCGGGGGCGTCGTGGCGCGCGATCGTCGTCGTCATCGCCGTCGGGATGGTGTTCTACGCCACGGCGCAGGTCAAGCTGCTGTTCATCGCGGTGTTCCTCGCGCTGGTGTTCACCGCGGTGCTGCGCCCGCTCGTCGAGCTGCTCGCGCGCTTCCTGCCCAGGTTCGTGGCCACGGGCGTCGCGATCCTCACGGGTGTGCTGTTCTTCGTCGGGCTCCTGACGTACGTGGGCTACTCGGTCGCGAACGAGTGGGAGGACCTGTCCGACCGGTTCAGCGACGGGCTCGGTCAGATCGTCGAGTTCCTCGAGAGCGGCCAGCTGCCGTTCCGCATCACGAGCGAGCAGATCGCCGGGTGGATCAACGACGGGCAGAAGTGGCTGCAGGACCACGCTGGTGACCTTGCCGGTCAGGCCGCGCAGAGTGCCGGGTCGGTCGTCGAGGTGCTCACGTCGCTCGCGCTGGCGATCTTCTGCACGGTCTTCTTCCTGGCGCGCGGGCGCGAGATGTGGACGTGGTTCCTCAACCAGCTGCCCGAGCGCTTCCGGGAGGGCTGGATCCAGGCGGGTGGCGCGGGCTGGTACACGTTCTCCGGCTACACGCGCGGCACCGTGATCATCGCCGTGACCGACGGGATGCTCGCGTTCGTCCTGCTGCTGATCCTCGGGGTGCCGCTCGCGGCGCCGCTCGCGGTGCTCGTGTTCATCGGCGCGTTCATCCCGCTCGTCGGCGCGCCCGCCGCCATGGTCATCGCGATGATCGTCGCGCTCGCGGCCAACGGGTTGTGGTCGGCGGTGTTCGTCGGTGTCGGGATCGCGCTCATCGGCCAGTTCGAGGGGCACGTGCTGCAGCCGCTGGTCATGGGCAAGCAGGTCTCGATCCACCCCGTCGTCGTGGCGCTCGCGGTCGCCGGCGGGACGCTCACCGCGGGCATCCTCGGAGCGGTCGTGAGCGTGCCGCTCGTCGCGGTGGCGTGGGCGATCTTCTCGCGGCTGCGCACGCTGGACCCGCCCATGACGGTCGACGAGGCGGACGACGGCATGGGGCCTCAGGGCGCTCGGGTCCGCGACGAGGACGCCCCCGTCTGAGCCCCGCTCGGCTGCTCAGGTGTGCAGCGACGCGAGGAGCCTGCCCAGCTGCGCGACGTAGTGACCGCCGAAGAGCACCGCGTGCACGCCCACGGGGTACAGCAGGTGCAGCGCGACGCGGCGGCGCCAGCCCTCGCGCAGGGGCCGCTCGTCGTCGTAGGCCGCCAGGACCTCGTCCAGGTGAGGGAGGCCGAACAGCGCCAGCATCGCCAGGTCCGTCTCGCGGTGCCCGCCGTGCGCCGCGGGGTCGATCAGCGTCGCGCCCACGCGCGTCCACACGACGTTGCCGGCCCACAGGTCCCCGTGCAGGCGGGCGGGCGGCTCGTCGTCGTCCCACGCGCCCTGCTCGGCGCGGTCGGCGACGCGCGCGAGCCGGTCGAGCACGCTCGTCGGCGCGGTCCCGACGAGCAGCGCCGCCAGCGGTCGCAGCCGCCGCACCGCGAGGAACTCGCCCCAGCGCTCGTGCCGCCCGGCGGCCATCGTCAGCGGGGCGTCGAGCGGCCCGAACCACCCGTCGCCGTCCCAGCCCGCGGGTGGCGAGCCGAACGCGGGCGCGCCCGCCGCGTGGGTGCGGGCCAGCGAACGACCGAACGCCGCGGCCGCGTCGCGACTCGGCGGGACGGCGACGAGCCGCTCGAGGTCCAGGTGGTCCTCGGCGACGTCCAGGACGCGCACGACGGGAGTCCCCGCGGCCACCCGCAGCCACTCGAGACCCGCGGCCTCGCACGCGAAGAAGCCGCTCGGGGCGCCGGGTCTGCTCTTGCGGAACACCCCGTGATCCTCTCGCGCGACGCTCGCCGACGAAGGATGCTGGGACCGGCAGCGCCGCGACCCGGCGCGCCGCACCCGCACGCCGGGCACACCCCCGCCCACGCACCCAGGGAGCCGAGATGATCGTCGCAGTCCCGCAGGAGACCAAGAACCGCGAGTACCGCGTGGCGCTCACGCCCGCGGGCGCCCACCAGCTCGTGACCGACGGGCATCGGGTCCTCGTCCAGACCGGGGCCGGCTCGGGATCGGCGATCGGCGACGACGAGTACCGCGCCGCGGGCGCGGAGATCGTGGCGGACGCCGCGACCGCCTGGGGCGAGGCCGACCTCGTCTGCAAGGTCAAGGAGCCGACTCCCGCCGAGTTCGGCCACCTGCGCGACGACCTCGTGCTGTTCACCTACCTGCACCTGGCCGCCGACCGCCCCGCGACCGACGCCCTGCTCGCTGCGGGGACCACCGCGATCGCGTACGAGACCGTCCAGCTCCCCGACGGCTCGCTCCCGCTGCTCGCGCCCATGAGCGAGGTCGCCGGCCGGCTCGCGACGCAGGTGGGCGCGTACCACCTCATGCGCAACGAGGGTGGGGCCGGGCTGCTGCTGGGTGGCGTCCCGGGCGTGGACCCGGCGCGGGTCGTCGTGCTCGGCGCCGGGACGGTCGGGCGGCACGCCGCGCAGATCGCGGTGGGGATGCGGGCCGACGTCACCGTGCTCGACGTGTCGATGGCGCGCCTGCGGGAGATCGACGACGCGAGCGGTGGCCGCATCCGCACGCTCGCGTCGAACCGGTGGACGCTCGAGCGCGAGGTCGCCGAGGCGGATCTGGTGATCGGCGCAGTGCTCGTCCCCGGCGCGCGGGCGCCGCGCCTGGTCTCCGACGAGCTCGTCGCGCGCATGAGGCCCGGCTCGGTGCTCGTCGACGTGGCCGTCGACCAGGGTGGGTGCTTCGAGTCGACCCGCCCCACGACGCACGACGACCCGACGTACCTCGTCGAGGGCTGCGTCTTCTACTGCGTGGCGAACATGCCGGGCGCGGTCCCGGTCACCTCGACGCGCGCCCTGACGAACGTCACGCTGCCCTACGTGCACGCGCTGGCCTCACGCGGCTGGCGCGCGGCGGCCGCCGACGACCCCGCGCTCGCGAACGGCCTGACCGTGCACGGCGGGCGGCTCGTCAACTCCGCCGTCGCCGCGGCGCACGGCTACCCGTCCGTCTCGGTGGCCGAGGCGCTCGCGGCCGGCTGACGCGGCGGCCGACCGCCGATCCCCGTCACGCGCCCGCAACGAACGCCGCCTACTCTCGCCGGATGGACGTGGCGGTGCTGGGAGCGACGGGAGACGTGGGCCGACAGGTCTGCACGCAGCTGGTCGAGCGGCGCGTGCTGCCGGCGACCTCCCGCCTGCAGCTCGTCGGGCGCGCCGACGGGCGTTCGTCGCGCGCCACCTACGGGCTCGCGGCGGACCTCGTCGACGCGTACGACGAGCACGCCCCGCTGCTCGACGTCGCGCTCGACCCCGCGGACGTCGTGGCCGACGTCGTGGTCGTCGCGGCCGGACGCACCGCGGGCACCGAGCCGGGCGTGCCCGTCGACCGTCGCGCGCTCGCGGCCGACAACGCGCGCGTGTTCGCCACGTACGCCGAGGCGCTGGCCCGCCACGGCTCCGGGCGCGAGGTCGTCGTCGTGGTCTCCAACCCCGTCGAGCTCGGCGTCGCGATCTTCGCCGAGGCGCTCGGGCGGCACCGCGTGATCGGGATGGGCGCGTGGCTCGACACGCTGCGGTTCCGCCGCGAGGTCGCCGCGTCGATCGGCGTGCGACGGCACCGCGTCGGCGGGTTCGCCGTCGGGCAGCACGGCGACGACCTTGTGCCGCTGTGGTCGACCGTGCGCATCGCGGGGCTCGACGTCGCCGAGCGTCGCGCGGAGGTGGCACGCGTGCGCGGCGCGCGCACGCTCGCGACGTACGACGAGGAGATCGCCGCCGCGAAGCGTGCGCTCGCGACCGCCGCGGTCGACGACCTCGCGGGCGCGTTCCGCCTCGTCGACTCCTGGCCCCCGGACGTCCGCGTGGCCGCACGACCGTGGATGACGCAGCAGAGCGGCGCCAAGACCGCCGCGGGCACGGCCAGCGCGACGATCGACCTGATCGACACCGTGCTCGACGGTCGCGACACCGTCGTCGCGGGCCAGGTCGCGCTCGACCGCGAGGTGGAGCTCGCCGGGAAGCCTGTCGAAGGCGTCCTGGGTGTGCCGGTCGTGCTCGGGCCGGAGGGGTGGACGCAGGTGCTGCTCCCGGCGCTCGCGGACGACGAGGAGCGTCGGCTCGCCGCGGTCGCCGACCGCGTCAGCCGGTCGATCGAGCCGTGGCTCACCGCCACGGCGGGCGACGGCACCGCCCTCGTCCCGGTTGAAGGAGGGGGCACATGAGCATCCAGGACGAGGGGTTCGACGAGCGCTGGGTCGTGTTCGTGCGCGGGGCGAACCGGCCGGGGACGGTCGCCGCGCTCACGGCCGTCTTCGCGACGCGCGGGGTGAGCTTCGACGCGCTCGCGACGAGCGACGCCGGGCCGGACGAGGGTCTCGTGACGGTCACGTTCCGCACGACCGGGCGGCGTCAGCGCGAGATCGTGCGCGCGGCCGAGCGTCTCGCGGCGGTGTCGGGCGTCGTGGTGCGACGAGCTGAGGACCTCGGCGTGCGCGCGGCCGCGGTGATGCACCTGCCGGGCGACGTCGCGTTCCGCCCGCCGCCGCACGCGGCTGTGAGCTGGTCGGGGGAGTCGGCGCTCGGGCAGCCCGTGCTCGTCGAGGGGCCGCTCGTCGACGTCGAGCACGTCGTCGCCGCGGCGCGGGAGGCCGGAGCGCGCACCACCGCGATCGTCATCCAGCCGCCGCCGACGGCCTGACGCGAGCCCCTCCTCCCCGAGCGTGCCGAACGATGGGGATCCGGCCCGAGACGTCACGACGTCGGGGACTCGCGAGGTCGTCGGCGCTGTGCTCTCGACGGGTCTCCGGCTGACCGCGGGCGCCGAGGAGCGCGGTGGGCGCGCGCGACCCGTGCTCCTGCGGTCCGTGCCTCGGGTGGGCGATGATGCCCGCATGAAGCGCGCGCCCCTGGATGCCGAGAACCCGTTCGCCGCCCCGTCGTCGCTCCCGTACGGGCTGCCCGACTACCGCAGGATCCGCACCGAGCACTACGAGCCCGCGATCGACTACGGCATGGCCGAGCACCGCGCGCAGGTCGAGGTGATCGCGACCGACCCGAGCGAGCCGACCGTCGAGAACACGCTCGTCGCCCTGGAGCGCTCCGGCCGGACCCTGCAGCGCGTGCTCGTGGCGTTCTTCAACCAGTCCAGCGCCGACTCGACACCCGAGCTCGACGCGCTCGAGGAGTCGGTCGCACCGCGCCTGGCCGCGCACCTGGACGCCATCCACCTCGACGCCCGCCTGTTCGCCCGCCTCGAGGCGCTGGACGCGCAGGTCGCGTCGGGCGCGCTGACGCTCGAGCCCGACACCGCATGGTTGCTCGAGCGCACCCGCACCACGTTCGTGCGCGCCGGGGTCCGCCTCGACGAGACCGCGCAGGACCGCCTGCGCGAGCTCAACGCGCAGATCACCACGCTGGCGACGGTCTTCGGCCGTGAGGTGCTCGCCGCGACCAACGCCGCCGCGGTTCTCGTGACCGACGAGGCCGAGCTCGACGGGATGCCGCAGGACGCGCGCTCGGCGGCGGCCCGGTCCGCGACCGAGCGCGGCCACGACGGCGGCTGGCTCCTCGAGCTGCAGCTGCCGACGGGTCAGCCGCAGCTCGTCACGCTGCGCGACCGTCGCCTGCGCGAGCGGCTGCACCGCGCGTCGGTGGGCCGCGGCCTGGGCGGCGAGCACGACACGCGGCCGACCCTGCTGCAGCTGGCCCGCCTGCGCGCCGAGCGCGCCCAGCTCCTGGGCTACCCGCACCATGCCGCCTACGTGGCGCAGGACGCGACGGCCAAGTCGGCGGAGGCGGTCGCAGACATCCTGGGCCGGCTCGCCCCCGCGGCGGTCGCGAACGCGCGCGCCGAGGCCGTCGAGCTCACCGTCGCGCTCCAGCAGGACGAGCCCGGCGCGACGCTCGAGGCGTGGGACTGGGCGTACTACGCCGAGCGCGTGCGCTCGCAGGCCCGCTCGCTCGACGAGACGGCCCTGCGGCCGTACCTCGAGCTCGACCGGGTGCTGCACGAGGGCGTGTTCCGCGCCGCGACCGCGCTGTACGGGCTGACGTTCGCGGAGCGCACCGACCTCGTCGGCTACCACCCCGACGTGCGCGTCTTCGAGGTCTTCGACACCGACGGCTCGGGTCTCGGCCTGTTCCTCGCGGACTACTGGACGCGCGAGTCGAAGCGCGGCGGCGCGTGGATGAACAACCTCGTCGACCAGTCGACGCTGCTCGACGAGCCGCCGGTCGTGGTCAACAACCTCAACATCCCGAAGCCGCCCGATGGCCAGCCCACGCTGTTGACCTGGGACCAGGTCACGACGATGTTCCACGAGTTCGGTCACGCGCTGCACGGCCTGCTCTCGGCCGTGCGCTACCCGTCGCAGTCGGGCACCGAGGTGCCGCGCGACTTCGTCGAGTACCCCTCGCAGGTCAACGAGATCTGGGCGTGGGAGCCGCAGGTGCTGCAGGCGTTCGCGGTGCACCACGAGACGGGGGAGCCGATGCCCGCGGCGTGGGTCGAGACGCTCCTGGCGGGCCGCCAGGACGGCGAGGGCTTCCGCACCACGGAGTACCTCGCGGCGGCGCTGCTCGACCAGGCCTGGTACCGCCTGTCGCCCGACGAGGTGCCCACGGACCCCGACGACGTCGAGGCGTTCGAGGCCGCGGCGCTCGAGGGTGCGGGGGTGGCGTTCGCGCCCGTGCCGCCGCGCTACCGCAGCGCGTACTTCAACCACGTGTTCTCGAGCGGCTACTCGGCGGGCTACTACTCCTACATCTGGTCCGAGGTGCTCGACGCGGACACGGTCGAGTGGTTCCGCGAGAACGGTGGCCTGCGCCGGGAGAACGGTGACGCGTTCCGTGCCAAGCTGCTGGGCCGGGGCGGCTCGATCGACCCGCTCCAGGCGTTCCGCGACCTGCGCGGCCGTGACCCGCAGATCGAGCCGCTGCTGGTGCGTCGCGGCCTGACGGCGGCCGCCACGGTCTAGCGGCGGAGTCGTCGTGCGCGGGCGGCCCCGCTGCCGTCGGGGGCCGTCCGCGCGCGCGGGTACGGTGGGCGCGTGCCGACGACCGAGCCCCGCAACCCCCAGCCGACCGCCGCCGACGAGGTCGTGGACATCTGCCGCGACCTCATCCGGTTCGACACCTCGAACTACGGGGACGGCTCCGGGCCGGGGGAGCGCGCGGCCGCTGAGTACACGGCGACGCTGCTGAGCGACGTCGGGCTCGAGCCCGACGTGTTCGAGAGCGCGCCGGGGCGCACGAGCCTCGCGGTGCGGATCGAGGGCGCGGACCGCAGCCGGCCGGCGCTCGTCGTGCACGGTCACCTCGACGTGGTGCCCGCGCAGGCCGACGACTGGACGGTGGACCCGTTCGCGGGCCACGTCGACGGCGACCTGCTGTGGGGCCGCGGCGCGGTCGACATGAAGGACATGGACGCGATGATCCTGTCGGTCGTGCGGCAGATGGCGCGCGAGGGCCGCAAGCCGGCGCGCGACGTCGTGCTGGCGATGTTCGCCGACGAGGAGGCCGGCGGCACGTACGGCGCGCACTGGGCGGTCGACCACAAGCCCGAGATCTTCGAGGGCGCGAGCGAGGCGATCAGCGAGGTCGGCGGCTTCTCGGTCACGGTCGCCGGGCGGCGTGCGTACCTCGTGCAGACGGCCGAGAAGGGCCTGGCCTGGCTGAGGCTCGTCGCCGAGGGGCGCGCGGGCCACGGCAGCCAGGTCACGCCCGACAACGCCGTGACGCACCTGGCGGAGGCAGTCGCGCGGATCGGTCGCCACACGTGGCCGCTCGAGCTCACGCCCACGGTCCGTGCGCTGCTGGAAGGCGTCGCGGACCTCACCGGGTTGCCGTTCGACCCGTACGACGAGCAGGGCATCGACGCGCTGGTCGCCGCGCTCGGCCCCGCGAGCAGGTTCGTCGGCGCGACCCTGCGGCACACGTCGAACCCGACGCAGCTCACCGCGGGCTACAAGGCGAACGTCGTGCCCGGACGCGCGGAGGCCGCCGTGGACGGTCGCTTCCTGCCGGGCCGCGAGGACGAGTTCCGCGCGACGATCGAGCGGCTCGCCGGCCCGCACGTGCGCATCGAGGACATCCACCGCGACGTGGCGCTCGAGGCGCCGACGACGGGCTCGCTGGTCGACGCGATGACCGACGCCCTGCTCGCCGAGGACCCCGGGGCCGCCGTGCTGCCGTACATGCTCTCGGGCGGGACGGACAACAAGTCGCTCTCGCAGCTGGGGATCACGGGCTACGGGTTCGCGCCCCTGCGCCTGCCCCCGGACCTCGACTTCGCGGGCATGTTCCACGGCGTCGACGAGCGCGTGTCGATCGACGCCCTGAAGTTCGGCACGCGCGTCCTGGACCGGCTCCTGTCGACCTGCTGACGGGCTGTGCCCGCTGGGGCGTCGTCGTCGCAGGCGGGCCGGCGGTCAGTCGAGCGTGCTGCGGACCCGCAGGATCTTGCGCCGCAGCCAGACGCGTCGCTCGCCACCCACGTAGAGCACCGACCGGGCCAGCTCCCAGCGCCCGTACTCGGCGTGCTCGACGAGCATGCGCTGGACGTCGTTGCGGCTGGTCGTCCGGGGGAGGACCAGGACCCGGTACTCGTACTGCCCACCCTGCGCGACCCAGTCCCGGCGTCGCTGACGCGTCTCGACGGTCATCCGCCACCCTCCCGTTGCCGACTCGCGTGGCGCCCATTGTGCACCGCGTCGCGGGGTGCCGTGCGTACGCCGAGAGGCGGGTCGCACGCTGCGGGGGAGTGGTGGCGGCCCTCGGTCCTGCCGGGCACCCCGTCGCGGCGGTACCGTTCGGACATGACCGTCGACCCCCGTGCCGCGCTGGACCGATTCGTCGCAGCGCTCGAGGCGCACTACAACGCTGTCGTCGCGCGCCAGGGCGAGGACGACCCCGCGGTCGACGACGCGTACGACGTCCTGGCCGACGCCTTCGAGGTGTACGACGACGCCCTCGGGACTGTCCACGGTGAGGCCACGCCGTTCTACCTCGCCGAGGAGGACGACGAGGACGACGACTTCGACGACGACGTCGAGGGTGGCGACGACGAGTCCGAGGACGCCGAGGGCGACTGGGCGGGCGACGACGAGTACGACGAGGTCGAACCCGCGCGCTGACCCCGCGGCGCCGCACGTCAAGGGTGCGAGCGGGAGGTCCCCACGGTGCGGCCGAACGGGTGACAAGCGTCTCGGAGTGCGGACCACCGGGTCCCGGTTGTTGACACCGCGCTCCCGTCGTCACTAGAAAGAGCCTGCAAGGAAAAAGCGACCGGTATAGTCGGCATAAGCCGATCCGGTCGTGGAAGACCAGGTCACGAGCGTCTCCGACAAGCCCCGGCTGGGAGACCGGCAACCCTCCGTCCGTGGTGGGGTGCCCCGGGTGAGGACCAGGCCGTCGTGCGCGTGCACGACGGCAAGCACGGGCGCCGCGGGATCGGCGCCTGCCGACGACGAGGAGCACGGGCGTGAGGTGTGCGAACGAGCACCGACTCCGTCGATGTTCCTGCGCTGCCTTCTGACGCACGTCGTCACCTCGGTGCGCGAGGCCTCGTCCCGCGCGCCGCACGCCCTTCCCCCTCCCTGAGCACTCCCTGACCGTCCCCGGTCGTGGGAGCTGCCCTCGCACGATCGGAGCACCCCGTGAACGTCTGGGACGCCGCAGCGCTCGCCGTCACCGTCGGCCTGTTCGCCGGCCTGTTCGCCCTCGCACGCAAGCGCGTGAACTTCAGCGTGCTGACGTTCGTCGGGCTGTTCCTCGGCGTCGCTGTCGGCGTGGTGTTCCGCGACCACGTCGAGTACGTCCAGCCACTCGGCCGGGTCTACGTCAACCTGCTGCTGACCATCGTGGCCCCGCTCGTGATCGTCTCGATCCTGTCGAGCATCACGTCGCTGGGCTCGACGTCGCAGCTGCGGACCATCGGCGGACGGTCGGTCTACTGGCTGCTCAGCCTCAACCTCGTCGCGATCTTCCTCGCACTCGGCACGGCGCTGCTGGTCGGGCTCGGCAAGGGCGCGCACCTGGGCACGCAGGACGTGGACACCCGGTCGCTCGACTCGGTCCAGCAGCCGTTCACGTCGGTGTTCATCGGCTTCTTCCCGACGAACATCGTCAAGGACGTGTCCGAGAACAACATCATCCCGATCATCCTCGTGAGCATCCTCGTGGCGGTCTCGTGCTCGCTGGTGGCCGACAAGAACCCGCAGAAGGTCGCCCCGTTCAAGGCGTTCGTCGAGGCGTCACGCGAGATCATCTACCGCGCGGTCGGCTTCGTCATCAGCCTCACGCCCTACGCGGTGCTCGCCCTCACGGCGTCGTTCACGTCGACCGTCTCGGCGGACACGAGCCAGCTCTGGCCGCTGTTCACGCTGCTCGTCGTCGCGTTCGTCGTCTGCTTCGCCCACACCTACCTCGTGAACGGCGTGTTCCTGCGGGTGTCCGCGAACGTGAGCCCCGTCGCGTTCTTCCGCCGGATCTTCCCCGCGCAGCTCACCGCGTTCACGACGCAGAGCAGCGCCGGGACGCTGCCGCTCACCACGAGCCTGCTCCGGGAGCGCGTCGGCGTGCCCGCCGAGATCGCGGGTTTCACGGCGCCGCTCGGCACGACGATCGGGATGCCGGGCTGCGCCGGGATCTGGCCGGTGCTCCTGGCCGTGTACAGCGTCAACGCACTCGGCATCCCGTACGGGCTCGGTGACTACGCGGTGCTGGTGCTGCTCGGCCTCGTCGTCTCGATCGGCACCGCGGGCGTGCCCGGGACCGCGACGGTCACCGCGACGACCGTGCTGGCCGCTGCGGGGCTCCCGCTCGAGGTCATCATCCTGACGCTGCCGATCAGCGCGCTCGCCGACATGGCGCGGACCACGAACAACGTGACCTCGGCCGCGGTCGCCGCGACCATCGTCGCGCGCAAGGAGGGCCGCCTGGACGACGCGATCTTCCGCTCCTCCGTGGACCGGTCCGTCGACCTCGGGGAGCCCGTGACGCCGGAACGCTCGAACCCGGCGTCCCCGGCGACGACCGACGACGACGCCCTCTGGGGCGGCGTGCCCGTCGGCGCGTGCGCGATCGAGCCCAGCCCGCGCGTTCCCGTCGGCTCCCGCTGACCCGCCCGCACCCGTCCTCGCCCCCCGTGCCCCCGCACCCCCTTCCCGTAGAAAGCGCCCCCTCGTGAACCCTCTTCTCCAGCTCGGCCGCCGGAGCCTGCCCCTGGTCGCGGCGCTCGTCGTCGGCGTGATCGCCCTCGGCCTGCCGGTCCTGCAGGCGACCCGCGCGAGCGCGGCCACCGTCGAGTGGGTCGATGGCGGCGACGACCAGCACTGCCTCCAGGACGACAAGGGCGCCGCGCTCGTCAACCTCGCCGAGGACAAGTGGTGCCAGCCGATCCCGACGTGCCACGAGTACGACGGGAACAACCCCAAGTACAAGGGGCGCATCGTGCAGAGCAGCGCCAGCACCGGGATCTGGCAGGGCGCGGCCGACGAGGTGCTCTACGCGGACAACCTCCCGTCCGACTACAACCTGACGCCGACCCCGACGAAGTCGCCCACGCCGAAGCCGTCGGCGAGCCCGACACCGACCAAGGCGCCGACGCCCGGCACGACTCCCACGCCGCGTGCGACCCCGGCGCCCGGCAGGACGCCTGTGCCCGGCACGACGCCCTCCCCGGGCGCGACCAGGCCCCCGACGAGCACGCCCGCTCCCGGTGCCACGACAGCGCCGGGCGTCCCGGCTCCTGCGGCGCCCGTGTCCGACGACCTCGGGATCGATCCCGACGAGGCCGTCGTGCCCGGAGCGCCCTCCGCACCCGGCACACCGACCCTCACGGTCGACGGCACGACGATCGTCGTGACGTGGGAGCCGTCGGTCGACGTGGACCTCGACAGCGTGACGGGCTACGTCGTCCTGCTCAGCGGGGGCAACCGCGCCGAGGTCGACGCGGCGACCACCACCTACGAGTTCCTGGACCTGCCGGACGGCAGCTACCGCGCCGCGGTCCGCGCGGTGAACGACGTCGGTGAGTCCGCGGCCTCCACCCCGTCGGTGCCGGTGACGGTCGGCACGCCGCCCGCGTCGGTCGTCGGCACGCTGACCTGGACGGGGGAGGTCGTCCCCGGTGCGACCGTCGCGCTGACCGGAGCGGGTTACGCCGCGGGCGTCGACCTCGACGTCGAGCTGCACTCCGACCCGGTCCGGCTCACGACCGTCACGACCGACGAGCAGGGCGCGTTCGCCACCGACGTGGTCGTTCCGGACGACGCCCCGCGGGGTGCTCACCACTTCGTCGTCGCGTACCAGGGGACGGTCGTCTCCGAGAGCCCCGTCACCGTCGCGGCCGCGTCGCCGGTCGGGGCGGCGCAGGACGCGGAGGCGACGTCGGCCGAGACGGTGCCGCCGCTGACCGGCCTCGTGATCCTCGGCGCACTGGCCGTCGCGGGAGTCCTGCTCCTGGCGTCCCACTACGCGCGCGGCGGTTCCCGTCGCGCGTCGTCTGCCGCCGCGGCGGACGAGCCTGCCGGCCCGGCTCCGGTGCCCGGCGCCCTGCCACCGCTGCAGCTCGGCAACCCGCTGCTGACGGCCTTCACGCCGGCGTCGGTCGCTGCACCGGCGGCCGCACCCACCGCGGCTCTCGCCACCGTGCCCGCGGCGGCGTCCGTCAGGACCCCCGTCGCAGCGGCCCCCACCTCGTCCCCCGTCGCGGCCTATCCCGGGGTGCACGTCGCTCCCGAGGCGGGCCAGCTCAGCGTCACCTGGCAGTTCGCACCACCCGCACGAGTGGACGGGCCGTCGACCCCCGCGGCCCAGCCCGTCCGCTGACCCGCTCTCCCTGACCTGACCCCCCGCCTCCGGGCGGGAGAAAGAGACGACTCCCCATGTCCAGCTCCTCCTTGCGACGCAGCATCGCCGGGATCGTGGTCGCCGCACTGGCGACCGCGCCCGCGGTCGCTCTCGCCCCCGGCGCGAGCGCCGCGGCCACCGCTGCGGCTCCCGCCATCGCTTCCAGCGTCGACTTCGACTACTTCGCCGACGTCTTCCCGGCGCTCGCTCCTGCGCGTGGCCAGCACGTCTTCGAGTCCATCTCGATCGAGCGCCTGAAGTACCTGCTGCGCTTCAAGTCCGGCCGCTACGCGGTGCTCATCGGTGACCCGAAGGACGCCAGCACGCAGGCCGAGATCGCGCACATCAACGCCGCGGCGACGAGCATCGGCGTGCCGAAGATCTACGTCTTCAACCCGCGCATCGACGGCGACGCGCTCAACATCTTCGACTGGGACGAGCTCGCGACCCGGCTGACCGGTGCCGGCCTGACGTACTGGCAGAACGAGGGCGCGACCGCCACCACGGGTGGCCCGCTGATCGACCTCATCAACGGCACCGACCCGACCCCGGAGTTCGTCCGGACGGACGGCAAGGTCACGGGTCCCTACCTGGTGGTGCTCGACAAGGACCGCCGGGACGGCAGCGGCAACGACGACCGGGTGGTCGCCTCGCTCGCGGACACCAAGACCGCTGCGGACCTCGACACGCCCGCCGAGCAGCTCGCGTACGAGGACGCCGTCAAGGAGACGCTGCTCGCCGCGGGCGGGACGGCCGGTCACCCCGACCTCAGCGTGAGCACGCAGTTCGAGTTCTACAAGGACGAGACGAACCGCCGCCACAGCGCGACGTACACGGACGCCACCAAGTACGGCGGTGAGATCCTGAGCGACGCCGACGCCACCGACGGCTGGCGCGTCCAGCAGCTCACGTACCCCGAGACGATCCACCTGCTGAGCGACCCGCGGTACGCGGACAGCGACGTCCCGCTGCTGTTCGGCGGTACGTGGTGCCACAACACGCGTGCGGTGATCAAGGACCTCAACGCCGACGCGCAGGCCAGCGGCGTCAAGACCATCTACAACCTGGACTTCTCGCTCTTCTCGGTGAGCAACTCGGGCTCGGCGTACGACCACATCCGCACGAGCGGGGTGCCGGCGGTCACCGACGGCAAGACCCTCGCCCCGGGGTACCTCTACGGCGACCTGTTCTCCACGTACCTGCACAACGCGTCCGCGGAGTACGCGGCTGCGGGCGAGCCCGGCGCGAACCCGAACTGGTACTACCCGGGTGGCGACACCGGCACGACGATCCAGTCGGCCCGCCGCCTGCAGGTGCCCGCGCTGCTCGTCCGTCACGGGAACCACCAGGACGCGCTCGGCAAGCCGGCCCCGGTCGTCGACCAGGCCATCCGCGTCAACGACAACGGCACGTACACCGAGTACATGACCGAGTACTGGTACGTCGCGGGACGCAGCCTGCCCAACACGCCGGAGACCACGCTCAACGGCACCCTCGCGGCCGGCGGCGACCGGCTGGCGAACGCGCGGGACTTCGCCTCCGAGGCCGTCGCCGCGTACGCGGACGTCCTCGGCTCGCTCGGCTCGACCCGCTACACGAGCAGCACGAGCGTGACGGTCGACGGCGTCGCCTCCACCGACCTGGTGCCCGGGACGACCCCCACGCTGGGCGTCCAGGTCAGCGCGGCCGGCTACGCGCCGTTCGTGACGAACAACACGAGCGGCGCCAACGTCGCGCCCAGCACCGGCACGGGGCGGCCCGCGGGCTCGGTCGTCGTGCTCGACCAGGCCGGTGAGCCGGTCGGTGCGCCCGTCGCGCTCAAGCGCGACGGCTCTGCCTCGATCACCCTTCCGACGATCGCGTCGGACCAGATCGGCGACGTGTGGACGGTCCGCTACCTCGGCCGGGGCTACTCGATCGCGGGTTCGAGCACCGAGCTGCGGATCGGCAAGCCCTCGGCGGTCAGCCTGACCGGGGCGGCCTCGACGCGGTACGGCACGGCCGTGACGTACACCGCGACGGTGACCGACGGCGCGACAGGCACGGTCTCGCTGGAGGGCCTTCCGGGCGGCGTGATCGGCGCACCGGTCGTCGCCGGCACGGCGACGCTGACCGTCCCCGCCTCGCTGGCCTCCGGCGCGTACACGGTGCGAGCGACCTACAGCGGCGACAGCGTGTACGCGTCGTCGGTCTCGGCGCCGCGCGCCCTGACGGTCACGAAGCTGACGGCCAAGGCCTCGATCACGGCGGTGACGAGCAGCGCGTACGGCAAGGCCGTCAAGGTCACGGTCAAGGTCACCGACTCCGCGGGGAAGTCCGCCGCCGGCAAGGTCACGCTCGCCGGCGCGGGGTCGACGCGGTCCGCGACGCTCTCGTCCGGCCAGGTGGTCTTCACGTTGCCGGCCTCGCTCGCGGTGCGGTCGTACTCGCTCAAGGCGACCTACGCGGGCAGCGCCAACGTGGCCGGAGCGACGGCGACCCGCACCCTGACGATCACGAAGGGCAAGGTCTCCCGGGTCGCCGCGAAGGTGACGACGAAGCCGACCTCGAAGGCCAAGGGCAAGGCGACCGTGACGGTCACGACCCCCGCAGGTCTCGTCCAGGCGACCGGCAAGGTCACCCTCACGGTCTCGAAGGGCGGCCGCTCGACGAGCACGACCGCGACTCTCGTCGGGGGCAAGGCCACGCTCACGCTGCCGAAGCTGGCGAAGGGCACGTGGAAGCTCTCGGTGAAGTACCTCGGCTCGACCACGTACGCCGCGGCCAGCGGCGCCACGGCGAGCCTGGTGGTCACGAAGTAGCAGCGAACCCGCGTCGCCGGTGGTGCTCGTCCCCGCGGGGCGGGCGCCACCGGCGTCGTCGGGCTAGAAGCGCTCGGGGTAGCCGAGCGCGGGTGCCGAGACGTCGTCGAGCGCCTGCACGAGCTCGTCGGGCAGCTCGAGGTCGAGCGACGCGAGCGCGCCGCGGAGCTGGCTCGCCGTGCGCGCGCCGACGATCGTGCTGGCCACCACCTCACGTCGGGCGAGCCACGCCAGCGCGACCTCGAGCGGCTGACGCTGCAGGCCGCCCGCCGCCATGACGACGGCGTCGACGACCGCGGAAGCGGATGCGGTGAGGTACGGCTGGACGAAGCCGGCCAGGTGCGGCGAGGCCGCGCGCGAGTCGGCGGGCACCGTGCGCCGGTACTTGCCGGTGAGCACGCCGCGGCCGAGTGGCGACCAGGCCAGCACGCCCGCGCCGACGGCGCGCGCCGCAGGCACGACCTCGCGCTCGATCCCGCGCTGCAGCAGCGAGTACTCCATCTCGACGGCGGTCAGGCCCACGCGGTCACGCACGTCGTCGAGCAGGCCGGCCAGCAGCGCGACCTGCCAGCCGGCGTGGTTCGCGACGCCCACGTACCGGGCGCGGCCGGACACGACCGCCTGCCGCAGCGCCGAGGCGGTCTCCTCGAGCGGCGTGCGGGGGTCGGGGGACTGCACGAGGAACAGGTCGACGTGGTCGGTGCCGAGGCGGGCGAGCGACGCGTCCAACGACGCGAGCAGACCGCCGCGCGACGCGTCCACGACCGGGCCCGTCGCGGTCCTGCGCACGCCCGCCTTGGTGCACAGCACCAGCTCGTCGCGGCCGACCACCGTCCCGACGAGCGAACCGAGCAGCTCCTCCGCACCCCCCTCGGCGTAGGACGCAGACGTGTCGACGAGCGTCCCGCCCGCGGCGACGAGCTCCCGGAGCTGCTCGGCGGCCTCGTGCTCGTCGGTGTCGCGGCTCCAGGTCATGGTGCCCAGCCCGATGCGCGAGACGCGCAGGCCCGTGCGGCCGACGTGACGATGCTCCATGGGGCGTCACCCTAGTAGGACGACCCAGCAGGTCGGCCTCGCGTCGAGGCGGTTCCGCGAGCTCGGCGGGATATCGTGACCGCCCGTGGCAGACATCAGCGGGTTCGACGCGATCATTCTCGGCCTGGTGCAGGGACTTACCGAGTTCCTGCCCGTCTCGTCGAGCGCCCACCTGCGCATCGTGGGCGACCTGCTCGGGGGAGACCCGGGGGCCGCGTTCACCGCGATCACGCAGCTGGGCACGGAGACCGCGGTGCTGCTGTACTTCCGGCGCGACCTCGCGCGCATCCTCACGGCGTGGTGGCAGGCGCTCCGGGGCCGGTACGGCACCGACCTGCGCTCGCGCCTCGGCGCACCCGTGGGTCAGCGTGCGGACCACGACGCGCTCATGGCGTGGTTCATCGCGCTCGGCACGGTCCCGATCGTGGTGCTCGGAGTCCTGCTCCAGGACGAGATCGAGAAGACGTTCCGCAATCTGTGGCTCGTCGTCGTGACGCTGGCGGGCTTCGCCCTGGTGCTCGGCTGGGCGGACAAGATCAGCCGGCGCTCCAAGCCGCTCGAGCAGCTCAGCCCGCGCGACGCCGTGCAATTCGGGTTCTGGCAGGCGCTCGCGCTCATCCCCGGCGTGTCCCGCTCGGGCGGCACCATCACGGGCGGTCTGCTCATGGGCTACACGCGCGAGGCGGCGGCGCGGTACTCGTTCCTGCTGGCGATCCCCGCGGTGTTCGGCTCCGGCCTGTTCCAGCTCGTCAAGTCCGTCGACGACTTCGGCAAGGCCGGGACTCCCGGCTTCGGCGTCACGATGCTCGCCACGGTGGTCGCGTTCTTCGTCGGCTACCTCGTGATCATCGCGTTCCTGAAGATCGTCTCGACGTTCAGCTACAAGCCGTTCGTCTGGTACCGGCTGGGGCTCGCGGCGCTCGTCGTCGTCCTGCTCCTGACGGGTGCCGTCGACGCGATGCCGTCGACGGCCACCTGACGGTGGGAGCCGTCCGGCTCACAGCCAGCCGGACCGGCGGAACGCGCGGAACAGCAGCGTGCACGCGCCCGCCATCACGACGAGCGCCAGGGGATAGCCGAAGCGCCAGCCCAGCTCTGGCATGTGCTGGAAGTTCATCCCGTAGATCCCGGCGATCAGGGTCGGCACCGCGACCATCGCCGCCCACGCCGAGATCTTGCGCATGTCCTCGTTCTGGCGGACGGACACGTTGCTGAGGTAGACCGAGAGCATCGCGTCGAGCAGCTCGTCGTGCGAGTCGAGGTGCGCGTCGATCCGGTCCGAGCGCTCCCGCACGCGCCGCAGCCACACCGCCGTGGTGGCGTCGGCACGCCGGTGCAGCAGCCCCGTCCCGTGCACGTCCTGCGTCTCGGCCTCGAGCTCCGGCAGCGCGGTCGTCATGGGGCCGAGCGCACGACGGGCCTCGGCGATCTCGCGCTTGAGCCGGTAGATCGCGCCCAACGCGTCCTGGCCGGGGACCCCGTTGCCGGTCTGCTTCGTGCCGGTCGCCCTGTCGCCCGATGCGCGCTCCCCGGTGGGACCAGGCCCGGGCTCGACGACGAGCTGCTCGAGCTGGGCGACCGCGTCGCCGAGGCCGGCCTCGACGTCGGAGGCCCGGTTGACCAGGGTCAGCAGGATCGCGGCCAGGACCTGACGGACCCCGGTGTCCGGCACGGGAAGGCCGTCGCACAGCTTCTCGGCTGCGCGCTGCAGGACGCCGGCGTCGCCGCGCTCGCACGTGAGGATGAGGCGGTCCGTGACGAGGCACGTCAACACACCCGTGACCACGTCCCGCGTCGACTCCACGTACGACGCCGTGGGCACCGAGAGCAGGATCTCGCCGTCGTTCGACCGGTTCACGCGGCCCCGCAGGTGCCGCCACGAGTCGTCGTGAGACTCCGGCGACAGCGGGTGGGCGTCGAGCATCCGCAGCGCCTGGGCGCTCACGCCGTACGCCTGCGCGAGGTCGCGCAACGCCTCACCGTGGCCGACGACGACCCAGACCGCGCCCGTGGCAGGCACGGCGTCGACGGCGTGCCACCCCTCGTCGTGCTCCGTGTAGACGGTGTCGCTGTGCCCGCTGCTCCCCGGCACCCCGCCGTGGGGCCCGGTGCCGGCGTGGCCGGTGTCGGTAGGGCCGGTGTCGGTGTGGCTGGGTTCGTTGCCTGCGTGCTCGTCGCTCACGGCCCGATTGTGACGCTCGTACCGCGAGCGCGCTGCACGGCGGGCCGCGCCGCGCCGTTAGGCTGCGCTGGTGCTCACCTGGCCGGCCCCCGCGATCCCCGAGCTCCCCGGCCGTGGCGGCCCCGTCCGCGTGCGTGACTCGTCCACCGGAGAGCTCGTCGTCGCGGCACCCGGCGACGACGCGTCCCTGTACGTCTGCGGCATCACGCCCTACGACGCGACGCACATCGGGCACGCCGCGACCTACGTCGCGTTCGACGTGCTCGGGCGCGCCTGGCGCGACGAGGGCAAGCGCGTGCACTACGCGTCCAACGTGACCGACGTCGACGACCCGCTGCTCGAGCGCGCGACCGCGACGGGCGTCGACTGGCGTGAGCTCGCCGCGCAGCAGATCGCGCTCTACAGCGAGGACATGACGGCGCTCGGCGTCATCCCGCCGGACGCGTGGGCCGGCGTCGTCGAGTCGATCACGCCGATCGTCGCGGCAGTCGAGAAGCTGGTCGCGGACGGCGCCGCCTACCGCGTGCCCGTGCCGGGCGGGCCCGGCGAGGACGTGTACGCCGACCTGTCGCGCGACAGCGCGTTCGGTGCGGTCGCGCACCTCGACCCCGCGACGATGCTCGCGCTGTTCACCGAGCGCGGCGGGGACCCCGACCGGCCCGGCAAGCGCTCGCTCCTGGACCCGCTGCTGTGGCGCGCCGAGCGCCCCGGCGAGCCGTCGTGGGACGGCGGGTCACTCGGCCGCGGCCGTCCCGGGTGGCACATCGAGTGCGCCGTGATCGCGGGCGAGGCCCTCGGCGGCTCGTTCGACGTGGAGGCCGGCGGCTCGGACCTGCTGTTCCCGCACCACGAGATGAGCACGTCCCACCTGCGCGTGCTCAGCGGTGGCACGGGCGGGCGGATCCACGTGCACGCCGGCATGGTCGCGCTCGGCGGCGAGAAGATGAGCAAGTCGCTGGGCAACCTGGTGCTCGTCTCACGCCTGCGCGCGCAGGGCGTGGACCCGATGGCCATCCGGCTGGCGATCATGGCCCACCGGTACCGCGACGACTGGGAGTGGACCGATGCGGTGCTCGCCCGTGGCGTCGAGCGCGTCGAGACGTGGCGCCGGGCGATGTCGGGCAACGGCGGCGCCGACGCGGCTCCGGTGCTCGCGGCCGTGCGCGCGGCTGTCGCGGACGACCTCGACACGCCGACCGCGCTGGCCGTCGTCGACGACTGGGCGGCCCGGACCGTCGCGGAGTCGCAGCGCGGTGGCGCCGGCTTCGTCGAGGGCGCGCCCGGTGTCGTGGCGCGCACGGTCGACGCGCTCCTCGGCGTCCGGCTCTGAGCCTGCGCTGACCCCGGTCTCGGAGGCGCCGGTCAGGGCTGCCGGTCAGGGGCTCCCGGTGCCCTTGTCCCGTCGACGCAGGTAGCGCTCGAACTCCTGCGCGATCGCCTCGCCCGACGCCTCGGGCAGGTCGGCCGTGTCCTTGGCCTCCTCGAGCTGCCGGACGTACTCGCCGATCTCGCCGTCCTCGCCCGCGAGCTCGTCGACGCCCTGCTGCCACGCCGCTGCCTCGTCGGGCAGGTCGCCCACCGGGATCGCCTCGCCCAGGATCTCCTCCAGGCGGTGCAGGAGCGCGAGCGTCGCCTTGGGCGACGGCGGGTGCGCGACGTAGTGCGGCACGGCCGCCCACAGCGACATCGCCGCGAGCCCGCGCGCGCCGGCCTCGTGCTGCAGCACCCCGACGATCCCGGTCGGGCCCTCGTACGAGCTCGGCTCGATGCCGAGCGCCCGGCGCAGCGCGGGGTCCTCGGACGTCGCCGTGATCGGGATCGCACGGCTGTGCGGCACGTCGGCGAGCAGCGCGCCCACGGTCACCACCGTCTCGACCTCGAGCGTCGCGGCGATGTCCAGCAGCTCGTGGCTGTACCGGCGCCACCGCATCGACGGCTCGATGCCGTGCACCAGCACGACGCGCCGCCCGGAACGCGGCGCGACCGCGACCGCGACCGCCGTCGTCGGCCACGTGATCTCCCGCTCGCCGTCCGCGCCCACGCTCACGTGCGGGCGGTTGACCTGGAAGTCGTGGTACTCCTCCGGGTCGAGCTCGTCGACGTGCTCGGCGCCCCACACGTCGTGCAGGTGCTCGAGCGCGTGCGTGGCGGCGGCGCCTGCATCGTTCCAACCCTCGAAGGCGGCGAGGAGGATCGTGCGGCCGGCGGGCAGCTCCGAAGTGGGTCCAGTCACACGTCCAGGGTAGGACGCGCCCGCGTCGACGGGCGTGGGAGAGGGCCCAGCGTCACCCTGTGGCGCTGCTCACCTGCGGAGACGCCCTCCGGTGCCCGGGCTGGGGTGGCCCGCTGGCGGTGGCGGCGAGGAGGGGCTGCACGGGTCTCGACCCCGGGCGGGATCAGTGGCGCCGCCCGCCCGCGATCACGGGCCCCGAGAACATCGCGATCCCCAGCACGAACCCGAAGTCGTACCAGTTGCCGTTGTTGTCGACCTCGTAGATCGACACCGTGTCGGTGAACAGCGACACGACGAACGTGACGGGCAGGATCACGCCGTGCCACAGCCCCGCCCAGAAGTTCGCGCCGCTCGCGCTCTGCTCGGTGTTCACCCCCGCCGCGCACGCGCCCAGCAGCAGGAGCACCCCTACCACGACGACCAGCCCGGTCACCCCACGACGTGCAGCGGACATTGCCCCACCCTCAGCCTCGGTGCCACCAGTCAACCGCGCGCCCGACTCGCCGTCGAGGGCGATCGTCGTTCTCGTGCGATCGACGGCAGCGGATAGGGTCGGCATCAGACGCGAACCCCACGGTGCGCCCGACACGCGCCGGCCCCCGGACACCGGAGACGAGTTGGCCACGCCACGCACGACCCCTCCTGCCGGCTCGACCCGGATCGTCGCTGAGGGCCCCCTCCCGGCCGCCGTGCTGTGGGACATGGACGGCACCCTCATCGACACCGAGCCGTTGTGGATGGCTGCGGAGATCGAGCTCACGTCCCGGTTCGGGGTCCCGTGGACCGCGCAGGACGCCACCGAGCTCGTGGGCTCGGCGATGGTGCACTCGGCGGGCGTGCTGCAGGCGCGGGGCGTCGACCTGCCGGTCGCGACGATCGTCGACGAGCTGACCGCGTCGGTCGCGCGCGGCGTCACGCGTCGTGTGCCGTGGCAGCCCGGTGCGCGGGACGCGCTGCGGGCATTGAGGGCCGCCCGGGTGCCGCTCGCGCTCGTGACCTCGTCGTACCGCCCGCTCGCGGACCCGTTCGCCGTCGCCGCGGGCGTGTTCGACGTGGTCGTCGCCGGGGACGACGTCACGCGCGCCAAGCCCGACCCCGAGCCCTACCAGCTCGCGGCCCGCGCGCTCGGCGTCCCGGTGGAGCAGTGCGTCGCCGTCGAGGACTCGCGTTCGGGGATCGCCTCGGCACTCGCCTCAGGCGCGCGCACGCTCGCGGTCGAGGGTGTCCAGCACGTCGCGGACCGACCTGGCCTCAGCCGCATCCGGTCGCTGCGCGACCTCACGCTCGACGTGCTGCGCGACCTCGCGGCGGGCGTCGTGCTCGAGGTCCCGCCGACCCGCTGACCTCCGGGAGGTTCGCGTCAGGCGCCGGTCGCCGTGCCGGGACGCACGCCCGTCGCGCGCTCGACCGCGTCCGGGTCGGCGATCGGGGGAGTGCCGCCGTACTCCGGGCAGTGCTCGCGGAACGAGCACCAGTCGCACAGCTTCGAGCGGCGCGTCCGCCAGTCACCGGCGCGGGCGGCGTCCTGGATGCCGGTCCAGATCGAGCGGATCCGGGCCTCGAAGGTCTCCATCTCCGGCTCGGTCGGCTCGTGCTGGAGCAGCGTGCCGTCACCGAGGTACTCGAGCTGCAGCCGCTTGGGCAGGACGCCGCGCGTGCGCCACAGCACGTACGCGTAGAAGCGCATCTGGAACAGCGCGGTGCTCTCGTAGCCGGCGCGCGGCGAGCGTCCGGTCTTGTAGTCGACCACGCGGATCCAGCCGTTCGGCGCGATGTCGACACGGTCGACGATGCCGCGCAGCTGCGGGCCGTCCTCGAGCTCGGTGACCACGTAGAGCTCGCGCTCGGCGGGTTCGAGTCGGGTCGGGTCCTCGAGCGTGAAGTAGGTCGCGAGCAGGGAGCGCGCCGATCCGAGCCAGTCGGTGAGCGCACCGTCGTCGGCGAACAGCTCGGTGACGCGCGGGTCCTCCTCGCGCAGCACCGCCCACTGCTCGGGCAGCAGCGCGTGCGCGGCCTCGAGCGTGCGCTCGACGGCCGGGAGGCCGAACAGGTGCTCGAGGACGGCGTGCACGAGCGTGCCCCGCGCGGCCGCGCTGCTCGGGGGCTCGGGGAGCCGGTCGATCGTGCGGAAGCGGAACAGCAGCGGGCACTGCAGGAAGTCGCCCGCGCGCGACGGCGACAGCCCTGGACGGGTGGCCGGACGATCGTCCCGGCCCGCGGCGGGCGCAGTGGCGTCGAGGGTGGCGTCGAGCGTGGCGTCGACGGGCGCGTCGACGAGGGGGGCGGGGGCGGACGTCACGCGGCCGAGCCTATGCGTGCGCACCCACAGGCCCGGGCACGCCGCCGGGCGGGTCGCCACGGCCGCGCCGCCTAGGCTGGCGGCGTGAGCACCCCCGCGCCCCCTCGTCGGACGTCCTCGGGCTGGGTCGTCGGCCACGTCGCCGGAGCACCCGTGATCCTCGCGCCGAGCTGGCTGATCGCGGTCGCGGTGCTCACGGCCCTGTCGGTGCCCGCCGCACGTGCGCTCACAGGCCTCGAGGGGTCGGCGGTCTGGGTCGTCGCGCTCGCTTTCGTCGTGCTGCTGTTCGCCTCGGTCTTCCTGCACGAGGTCGCGCACGGCCTCGTGGCGCGCGCGCGGGGCCAGCAGCCGCACGAGTTCGTCCTGACGCTGTGGGGCGGGCACACCGCGTTCGGCGGGGCCGCGCCGACGCCCGCGACCAACGCGATCGTCGCGATCGTCGGGCCCGCGGTGAACCTGCTGCTCGGTGCGCTGTTCTGGGGCGCGCTCGCGCTCGACGTCGTGCCGCGCGGCACGGTGCTGTGGGCGCTGCTGTGGTCCGGCGCGGTCACCAACGGGTTCGTCGGTGTGTTCAACCTGCTGCCCGGCCTCCCGCTCGACGGCGGACGCGTGCTCGAGGCGGCCGTCTGGGCGGCCACCAAGAGCCGGTACACGGGCACGGTCGCCGCGGGCTGGGTCGGCCGCGTCGTGGCCGCGGGCGTGGTCGTCTGGGCGCTGCTGGGGCCGCTGAGCGGCGGGGCGTCGTCGGTCGTCGACGTCATGTGGGCCGTGCTCATCGGCGTGTTCCTGTGGTCGGGCGCGTCGGCGGCCATCCGCTCCGCGCGATCGCAGCGCAACGTCGAGGGCGTGACGCTCGACTCGGTCGGGCACCGTGCGGTGACCGTGGGGCACGGTGACTCGCTCGCGCACGCAGGTGCCGTCGCTGCCGCGGCGGGGGTGCAGGACGTCGTGCTGCTGTCGCCCGACGGGCGCCCCGCCGCGTACGTGGACCGTGCCGCGGCGGCGAGCGTGCCCGCCCAGGTCGCCGGCTCGACGCCCGTGACCGCCGTGAGCGTGCCGCTGCCCGTCGGCGCGACCGTCGACGGCACGCTCGTCGGTCACGCGCTGCTGAACGACCTCGCCCGCGCGACGAGGCTCTCGCCCGTCGTCGTCGCGCTCGTCGACGGCCGCGTCGCGGGCCTCGTCCGCGCCTCCGACGTGATCGCCGCCATCCGCGCCTGACGTCCGCGGCGTGCTCGGGCACCCCCGGCACCTAGACTCGACCGCCGTGACGACCACCCCCGGACCCCACCCGACCGCCACCGGTGCCGACCAGCGCCGCGGCCCCTTCCGCGTGGGCGACCGCGTGCAGCTCACGGACCCCCGCGGGCGGCTGCACACCGTCACGCTCGCGACCGGCGGCACGTTCCACACGCACCGCGGCTACTTCCGGCACGAGGAGCTGATCGGAGCGCCCGAGGGCACGGTCGTGGTGAGCAGCGGGAACGTCGAGTACCTCGCGCTGCGGCCCCTGCTCGCCGATCACGTGCTGTCCATGCCCCGCGGCGCGGCGGTGGTCTACCCCAAGGACGCCGGGCAGATCGTGACGATGGCCGACATCTACCCCGGCGCCGTGGTCGTCGAGGCGGGCGTCGGCTCAGGAGCGCTGACCATGTCGCTCCTGCGTGCGGTCGGCGACGCGGGCTCGCTGCACTCGATCGAGCGCCGCGAGGACTTCGCGGACATCGCGCGCGGCAACGTCGAGGGCTTCTTCGGCGGCCCGCACCCCGCCTGGCAGCTCTCGGTCGGCGACCTCGCCGACGTGCTGCCCACGGTCGCCGCACCGGGTTCGGTCGACCGCGTGGTGCTCGACATGCTCGCGCCCTGGGAGAACCTCGAGGTGGTCGCGGACGCGCTCGCGCCCGGCGGGGTCCTGATCTGCTACGTCGCGACGACGACGCAGCTGTCGCGCCTCGGCGAGGACGTGCGCAGCGACGGCCGGTACACCGAGCCGATGGCGTGGGAGTCGATGGTGCGCGGCTGGCACCTCGAGGGCCTGTCCGTGCGTCCTGAGCACCGCATGATCGGCCACACGGGCTTCCTGCTCACCACGCGCCGGCTCGCGGACGGCGTCGAGGCGCCGCTGCGCAAGCGCCGTCCCGCCAAGGGCGCCTACCCGGTCGCACCCGACGGCGCACCGGCCGAGGACGCCGACCTGTGGACGCCCGAGTCGCTCGGCGAGCGCGAGACCTCGCCGAAGAAGGTGCGTCGCGCTCAGCGCGACGCGCACCCCGAGCGCCCGACCCCCTGACGCCGGTGACAGTTGGGTCACGGCATGCGGACACCGCGGCATTCATCCTGCCCCTGGACCAGACTGGTGGTTAGGGTGGCGACCCCACGGTGACCCCCCTGGCGAGCCGAGGACCGACGCGAAGGAGGCCGACGCGATGACCGAACCGGCACCGACGGGACGAGACCTGCAGCGCGAGCTCGCGCTCCTCGCAGCGAAGAACGAGCGACTGTCCGACGCGCTGCTCGCGGCGCGCGAGCAGATCATCGAGCTCAAGCGCCAGGTGGACGACCTCGCCAAGCCGCCGGGCACCTACGCGGTGTTCCTCGGTGCGCGCTCCGACGGTTCGGTGGACGTCATCTCGGCGGGCCGCAAGATGCACGTGGGCGCGAGCCCGGCGGTCGACCTGACGCGGCTGCGCCCCGGCCAGGAGGTCATGCTCAACGAGGCGCTCACGGTCGTCGAGGCCGGCGGGTACGAGAACGTCGGCGAGATCGTCACCGTCAAGGAGCTGCTCGGGCGTGGGCGCGCGCTCGTCGTGGGTCGCGGCGACGAGGAGCGCGTCGTGCGCTTCGCGGGGCAGGTGACGGACGCGGGCGTCCGCGTGGGCGACGCGCTGACGATCGACTCGCGCAGCGGCTTCGTGTTCGAGGTCATCCCGCGCGCCGAGGTCGAGGAGCTCGTGCTCGAAGAGGTCCCGGACATCGACTACGAGGACATCGGCGGGCTGGGTCCGCAGATCGAGGCCATCAAGGACGCGGTCGAGCTGCCCTTCCTGCACCCCGAGCTGTTCCGTGAGCACGGGCTGCGCCCGCCCAAGGGCGTGCTCCTGTACGGGCCTCCCGGGTGCGGCAAGACGCTCATCGCCAAGGCCGTCGCGCACTCGCTCGCCGCGACCGCGGCGCAGGCGCGTGGCGAGGAGGTGGCCGAGGCCAAGAGCTACTTCCTCAACGTCAAGGGGCCCGAGCTCCTCAACAAGTACGTCGGCGAGACCGAGCGGCACATCCGGCTGATCTTCGCCCGGGCTCGGGAGAAGGCGTCGCAGGGGCACCCGGTCGTCGTGTTCTTCGACGAGATGGAGTCGCTGTTCCGCACGCGCGGCACGGGCGTGTCGTCGGACGTCGAGACGACGATCGTGCCGCAGCTGCTCGCGGAGATCGACGGTGTCGAGCGCCTCGAGAACGTCATCGTGATCGGCGCCTCGAACCGTGAGGACATGATCGACCCCGCGATCCTGCGGCCCGGCCGGCTCGACGTGAAGATCAAGATCGAGCGGCCCGACGCCGAGGGCGCGCGGGAGATCTTCTCGAAGTACCTCACGGCGGACCTGCCGATCCACCCGGACGACCTGCAGGAGCACGACGGGTCCACGTCCGCGGCGGTCGAGGCGATGGTCGCGCGCGTCGTCGAGCGGATGTACAACGAGACCGACGAGAACCGGTTCCTCGAGGTGACCTACGCGTCGGGCGACAAGGAGGTCCTGTACTTCAAGGACTTCAACTCCGGCGCGATGATCCAGAACGTCGTGGACCGCGCGAAGAAGCAGGCGATCAAGGACCTGCTGGCCACGGGCCAGCGCGGGATCCGGGTCGAGCACCTCCTCACGGCGTGCGTCGACGAGTTCAAGGAGAACGAGGACCTGCCCAACACGACGAACCCCGACGACTGGGCGCGCATCTCCGGCAAGAAGGGGGAGCGCATCGTGTTCATCCGCACGATCGTCCAGGGCAAGAAGGGCACCGACGGGTCCCGCACCATCGAGACCGTCACGAGCACGGGTCAGTACCTCTAGCACCCTGGGGACCCCAGCATCCGCGGACGAGGGCGGGTGGGACCGCACAGCGGACCCGCCCGCCCTCGCGCGCACCCGGTCACTAGGGTGGCCGGGTGACTGTGCGCCGCGTGATGGGGATCGAGACCGAGTACGGCGTGCTCCAGCCGGGACGGCCCATGGCCAACCCCATGCTGCTGTCGAGCCACGTGGTGGCCGTGCACGCCGCCGCACGCGAGGGCGGCCGCACCAAGGCCCGCTGGGACTACGACGACGAGGACCCGCTGCAGGACGCGCGCGGCTTCCACCTGCAGCGCGCGTCGGCCCACCCGTCGCTGCTCACCGACGACCCGACACGCCCCGCGCCGTCCGGCGACGGCCCGCAGGAGCTCGAGCGGCCCGACGTCGAGGAGTACGAGGACCCGGGGGCGGCGAACGTCATCCTGAGCAACGGCGCGCGGCTGTACGTCGACCACGCGCACCCCGAGTACTCGTCGCCCGAGGTCACCAACCCGCGCGACGCCGTGGTGTGGGACCGCGCGGGGGAGCAGGTCATGCTCGCGTCCGTGCGAGCGCTCGCCTCGGTCCCGGCGCTCCCCGACGTCGCGCTCTACAAGAACAACGTCGACGGCAAGGGCGCCACGTACGGCACCCATGAGAACTACCTCGTCGAGCGGGCGGTCCCGTTCTCCGACCTCGCCGCGCGGCTGATCCCGTTCTTCGTCACGCGCCAGATCTTCACCGGCGCCGGACGCGTCGGGCTGGGGCAGCGCGGTGAGCGCGCCGGGTTCCAGCTCTCGCAGCGCGCCGACTACGTCGAGGCCGAGATCGGCCTGGAGACGACGCTGCGCCGCCCGATCGTCAACACGCGCGACGAGCCGCACGCCGACCCGACGCGGTGGCGGCGGCTGCACGTGATCGTCGGGGACGCGACGATGCTCGAGGTCGCGACGTACCTGCGCCTGGGCACCGCCTCGCTCGTGCTGTGGCTCATCGAGCGAGCGGTGGCCGAGGGCGGGTCCGGCGGCGCGCTCGCGATCGTCGACCGGCTCGCACTGCGCGACCCGGTGTCGGCCGTGCACCACATCAGCCACGACACGACGCTCACCGCGACCGTCGAGCTCGTCGACGGGCGTCGGCTCACGGCGCTCGAGGTGCAGCGCGAGTACCTGACGGCGGTGCGCACGGCGCTCGCGCACGTCGGCGCCCCGCTGGACGCCCCGACGCAGGACGTGCTCGACCGGTGGGCGTCGCTGCTCGACCGGCTGGCGACGGACCCGGCCGACTGCGCGCGCGAGGTCGAGTGGCTCGCCAAGCTGCGGCTGCTCGACGGCATGCGCCGGCGTGAGGACCTGCCGTGGGACCACCCCCGGCTGGCTGCGGTGGACCTGCAGTGGTCCGACGTCCGGCCCGAGCGTGGCCTGTACCACCGGCTCGCCGCGGCGGGCGCGGTCGAGCTGCTCGTGACGCCGCAGGAGGTCGAGCGCGCGGTCGCGCACCCGCCGGTCGACACGCGCGCCTACTTCCGCGGCGAGGCCGTCGCGCGGTACGGCGACCAGGTCTCGGCAGCCTCGTGGGACTCCGTGGTGTTCGACGTGCCCGGGGCCTCGACGCTGCAGCGGGTGCCGATGCGTGACCCGCTGCGCGGCACCCAGGCGCACGTGGGCGCGCTCCTGGACGCGAGCCCCGACGCCGCGTCGCTGCTCGCGGCCCTGGGCGGCTGACGGTCCTCAGCGCATCCGCGAGACGAACCGCGTGGCCTCGCGGGCGTCCCGCAGCCGCTTCTCGTACGTCACGCCGACGACGGTCAGCACGGCGCCGCCGACGAAGAGCAGCGGCCACCAGCCGATGTTCGCCACGACCGACGTGGCGGCTGCGCCGAGCTGCAGGAGCACCTCGGCGGCGAGCACGACCGCACCGACGACGAACGGTGACTGCCACCGGCGCACGGCTCCGAGCAGCACGGCGGCCGTGCCGCCGATCAGCACGACGACCCAGCGCCAGGGGTCGGGGTCGACCTGCAGACCGACGAGTGCGGGCGCGAGCACCAGCAGGCCGGGCGTGCCGAGCGTCGGCCACGAGCCCGCGGTGGGAGTCCGCACGAGCCACGCGGTGCCGACGACCCCGGCCGCCGCCCCGGTGACGGCGAGCACCGCGTCCGGGGGCAGCGGACCGCCCGCGAGCGCTCCGGTGGCTCCGGCCAGCGCCAGCGCGGTGAGACCGGGCGCGGTGACGGCGAGAGCGCCGCGCCGCACGCCGACGAGCGCGAGCGCCGTCCCGGCGAGCCCGACCGCGACGAGTCGCAGCACGCCGGTGGCCGTGTCGTCGCCGAGCTGGGCGGCCGCCGTCGCGACCGTGGGCACCGCGGCAGCGAGCACCGTGCACCACGCGCCGACCAGGACGACCGGGCGTGGGCCGCCCGAGCGGCGTGCCGCAAGCGTGGCCAGCCCGAGGACGAGCGTCGCCGGGAACGACCACGCCTCGACCGCCGTGGGCGGCTCGTCGAGCAGCGCGACGACCGCGCGCCGCAACGGCCCGGCAACGGCGAGCACGGCCGCGCACGCGGCGAGCACGCGCCCCGCCCCGGCAGTGGCCGGGCGGGTCGAGCCGGCCAGGCGCAGCGCTCCGAGCGCGAGCCCGACGACGGCCACCGTGAGCAGGACCGTGCGGTCGAGCACGAGCGCGGACCCGGCACTCCCGAGCACGGCCGGGTCGTCGACCAGCGAGGGAGGCAGCCCGACGAGCAGGACTCCCGCGGCGAGCAGCGGCAGTCCTGTCGACTGCAGCCCTGTCGACTGCAGCCCTGTCGACTGCAGTCCTGTCGACTGCAGTCCTGGTGGGGCCCCGCCCGGGGCCTCGCTCGTCGTGCGGGCGTCGCGTCGCACGCGGCGCACCCCGATCACGCCGAGCACGAGCCCGAGCGGCGCGGTGTAGGCCTCGGGCGTGCCCACGTCCCGCACGGCCAGTCCGCTCCACGACGCGAGCACGGCGAACCCGAGAGCCCACCACCCCACCGCCCGGCGGTCCGGCGCGAGCCCGACGACGCCCGCGGTCACCGCGGCGAGGGCGAGCTGCAGCGTGACGACGCCCGACGGTGCATCGACGAGCGCCGCCGCGAGCGCGACAGCCGCGACACCCGCGCCGCTGACCTCGAGAAGCTCCCGGAACCCGGGCATCGCGCGTGCGACGAGCACCGTCGCGCAGCCCAGCACCGCGGCCCCCACGAGCACCGCCGACAGCGCCGGCTGCCCGGTCACCGCGCGGCTCGTCGCGAGCGCGAGCGCCAGCAGCGGCGCGACGACGGCAGCGGCCGGCTGACGCACGCGCATGCCCACCTGGTGCCGGCCGAGCGCGGCGAGGCCCAGCGCCTGCGCCGCAGCAGCGAGCGGGAGCAGCGCGACCGCCGGCTGCGTCCCGGGCTCGGCGCCTGCCTCGACCAGCGTCACGAGCCACGTCACGGCCTGCACGCACGCCGCGACGGCGAGCGCTGTGAACCGCTCGGCACGCTCGCCCGCCCGGAGCAGGACGAGCACGACCACGCCCGTGCCGACGAGCGCCGCTGCCAGGCACGCGGCGTCTGCCGGTGAGGCGCCGACGATCCGCGCCGTCGTCGCGAGGGCGAAGGTCAGGGGCACGACGGCGAGGCCCGCCGCGGGCGCGCGCCAGCGGCCCCCACGCGCCACCACGAGCGTGACGAGCGTGGCGGTCACGAGAGCGGCCACGAGCGCGAGGGCCCAGGTGGTCGGCGCACCGGACGCGCCGCCGTCGAGCCCGGCGACGACCGCCGCCGCGGCAGCGGCGACCGCGAGCGCCCGGGTGTGCGTCCGCCACGGGGCGCGCAGCGGCGCGCCGACGGCGACGAGCGCCAGGGCGGTGAGCGCGAGGGTCGTGCTGGGCACGCTGCGCGCGAGGATCGCGACGCCCGCCAGCGTGCTCGCGCACGTCAGCGCGACCGCGACCTGACGCATGGAGGGCGCGAGCCGGAGGCCGAGCGCTGTGGCCAGCACGATGCTCGCGACGGTGGTCACCGCGGCGGGCCCGGCGGCGGCGCCGGGCGTCCCGTCCGGGACGAGCACCGCCAGGATGCCCTCGGCCGTGAAGACCGCGACCTCCGGCACCGCGAGGAACGCTGCCGTTCCCGCGGCGACGAGCGCAGCGGTCGTCGCCTGGCCGCCGCGCTCGCGCGGAACCGTGACGGGGCGGGCCGGGCTGGCGGCCAGGACGACCGCCGTGGCGAGCAGGACGGCCGCGGGGGCGGACCACGGCGCGAACGAGTCGGCGAGCGGCGGAACGGTGATCGCCGTGAGGAGCGCGGCGAGCAGCCCCGACGCGGCGGCCCAGACGCGAGCAGCGGGCCCGCGCGCGAGCAGTGACTGCGCGGCGAGGGCGGCGACGAGCACGGCACCGAGCACCGCGAGTGCGACGGTGTGCCGCGGCGCGGTCCGGGTGAGCTCGACCACCAGGACCAGGGCAGCCACCGTGGCCGCGGCCCCGGCGAACGCGGCGAGCACGCGCCGCTCGGCCACGCGGGTGCGCACCGCGGGCAGGTGCCGCAGCGTGGCCAGCCCGAGGGACAGCAGCAGCGCGGTGACCGTGAGCCAGGCGTGCTCGGCCGCGGCGGCCAGCGGGAGCGGTGCGGCCGGGACGAGCACGGCCGCGGCCGTCGAGCCGGCACGCAGCCCGGTGCGCAGCCCGTAGAGCGCGAGCAGCGCCCCGCACAGCAGCAGCCCCATGCCACCGACGAGCCATCCTGGTGCCGACGCGAACACCCCGGTCGCCCAGAGCGCCCACACGTCGAGCGTGAGCAGGGCGGACCCGAGCGCAGCGACCGCCTCGGCCGACTGGACGAGACCTCGTCGGCGCAGCAGGACCGCCAGCGCGAGCACCGCCGCGGTGCCGACGACGACGAGCCCGGCGCGCACGGGCAGCGTCAGCAGCTCCCACGCGAAGACCAGGAAGACCAGGCTGGCGAGGCCGAGCAGCGCGGCGCCGAGCGTGACGAGCACCGTCTGCACGCGCCACGGCGGGCGCACCGGCCGTGGCTCGACAGGACGCCACGGCCCGGGCACGTGAGGCCCGGCGGGGTGGGGCGCACCGGGCACTCCGGACGCCGGGGGCGGGGGCACCGGCGCGCCCGGCAGTGCGGGCGCGGGCCGGGACAGGACGTCGGACGACGACGCGGGACGCGCCAGCGGGCCTGCCGACGCCGGCGGGCCGAACGCGGGCCGCTGGCCGGACCGCACGCTCGTGAGCACCTCGGCGTGGTGCGCGAGCGCCTGGGCGGCCGCACGCGACGCCTCCCACACGCGCGCCCCGGCATCCCCGGCGAGGTCGAGCCCGCAGCCCGGGCACCGCGGCGACGCGAGGCGCGTGCCGCACGCGGGGCAGCGGTGCGGGTCGAGCAGGAGCTGGCGTGCGTGCTCGAGCGGCGTCGGGACCATGGCGGGCATCCTGGCAGGCCGGACGCGTGCCCGCGGCGTCTCGCGGGGTATGTCACCCTCCGCGTCCGGCACTCGGATGGGCCTAGGGTGGAGCGAAGGTGCACCAGCGACGCCAGGAGGTCCGCACATGGCAGGTCAGGAACGCGTCAACCCGCGCCGCGACGACGAGGAGCCCGTCGACGCCCCCGAGCCCGTCGCGCCGTCGGTCCAGTCCCGTGACGCCGAGGTCGACGCGCTGCTCGACGAGATCGACGACGTGCTCGAGCAGAACGCCGAGCAGTTCGTCCGGGGTTTCGTGCAGAAGGGCGGTCAGTGATCGCCCATGTCGCACCCTGACCCGCTTGCCACGGGCCGGCTGCCGGCCGCCTTCCTGACCCCGGGCTCGTCGTCGTTCGTCGACTTCCTCACCTCGCACGCGCCCGGCCTGCTGCCGGGCAACCGCCCGCTGGCGGGCATGGACTCGGCCGTCGCGCCCCACGGGACGACGATCGTCGCCGTCGTGTGCGCGGGCGGCCTCGTCATGGCGGGGGACCGGCGCGCCACGATGGGCTCGATGATCGCGAGCCGGGAGATCGAGAAGGTCTTCCCGGCCGACGAGTACTCGGCCGTGGGCATCGCCGGCACCGCCGGGCTCGCCGTCGAGCTCGTGCGGCTGTTCCAGCTCGAGCTCGAGCACTACGAGAAGATCGAGGGCAGCCTGCTGTCGCTCGACGGCAAGGCGAACCGGCTGTCGACCATGATCCGCGGCAACCTCGGGCTCGCGCTGCAAGGGCTGGCCGTCGTGCCGCTGTTCGGCGGGTTCGACCTCGACCGCGGCATCGGGCGCATCTTCTCCTACGACGTGACGGGCGGGCGGTACGAGGAGCACGAGCACCACGCCGTCGGCTCGGGCTCGGTGTTCGCGCGCGGTTCGCTCAAGAAGCTCTGGAAGCGCGGGCTCTCACCTGACGAGGCGGTACGCGTCGCGGTCGAGGCCCTCGTCGACGCCGCGGACGACGACTCGGCGACCGGCGGCCCGGACACGACCCGGCGCATCTGGCCCGTCGTCGCGACCGTCACGCGGTCCGGGTACCTGCGGGTGCCGGACGAGACGCTCGAGGGCGTCGTCGAGACCGTCGTCGCCGACCGCCGTGCGCAGCACGGTCACGCCCGTGGAGGTGAGCGCGCATGAGCATGCCGTTCTACGTCTCGCCCGAGCAGCTGATGAAGGACCGCGCGGACTACGCGCGCAAGGGCATCGCGCGTGGCCGCAGCGTGGTCGTCGTGCAGTACGACGAGGGGATCGCGTTCGCGACCGAGAACGCCTCGCGCGCGCTGCACAAGGTCTCGGAGATCTACGACCGCATCGCGTTCGCGGCCGTCGGCAAGTACAACGAGTTCGAGAACCTGCGCGTGGCCGGGGTGCGGTACGCCGACCTGCGTGGCTACTCCTACGACCGTGAGGACGTCACGGCGCGTGCGCTGGCGAACGCCTACGCGCAGACGCTGGGCACGGTGTTCACCACCGAGTCGAAGCCGCTCGAGGTCGAGCTCGTCGTCGCCGAGGTGGGCCGCACCGCGGACACCGACCAGATCTACCGCCTCACGTACGACGGCTCGGTGGCCGACGAGCACGGCTGGGTCGTCATGGGCGGCCAGGCCGAGCGGCTCGCGGGCCTCGTCGAGGGCGAGTGGCAGCCGGGTCTGAGCCTGCCGCAGGTGCTCCAGCTCGCCGTGCGCGCGCTGGGCTCGGCACCCGAGGAGGGTGGTGAGCAGCGCACGCTGCCGGCCGCGCAGCTCGAGGTCGCCGTGCTGGACCGGACCCGTCCGCGCCGCGCGTTCCGCCGTCTGGCGGGGCCGCTGCTGGAGGACCTGCTGGAGGGCTGATGGACAAGCGGATCTTCGGTCTGGAGACCGAGTACGGCGTCACGTGCGCCGCCACCGACGGGCGCGGTCTGTCGGCCGACGAGGTGGCGCGGTACCTGTTCCGCAAGGTCGTCGCGTGGGGGCGCTCGTCGAACGTCTTCCTGCGCAACGGCTCGCGGCTGTACCTCGACGTCGGCTCGCACCCCGAGTACGCGACGGCCGAGTGCGACGACGTGCGGCAGCTCGTCACGCACGACCGCGCGGGGGAGCGGATCCTCGAAGGGCTCGTCGCCGACGCGCAGCAGCGGCTCGAGCACGAGGGCCTGCCCGGCACCATCCACCTCTTCAAGAACAACACCGACTCAGCCGGCAACTCCTACGGCTGCCACGAGAACTACCTCGTGCGGCGGCAGGGTGACTTCGGACGGCTGTCGGACGTGCTCGTGCCGTTCCTCATCACGCGGCAGGTCCTCACGGGCGCGGGAAAGGTGCTGTCGACACCGCGCGGCGCGGTCTACTGCCTGTCGCAGCGCGCCGACCACATCTGGGAGGCGGTCTCGAGCGCGACGACCAGGTCGCGGCCGATCATCAACACGCGCGACGAGCCGCACGCCGACGCCGAGCACTTCCGTCGCCTGCACGTGATCGTCGGCGACTCCTCGATGTCGGAGTCCACGACCATGCTCAAGGTCGGCGCGACCGACCTGCTGCTGCGGCTGGTCGAGGCCGGCATCCCGATGCGGGACCTGTCGCTCGAGAACCCGATCCGCGCGATCCGGGACATCAGCCACGACATGACCGGGCTGGCGCCCATCACCCTCGCGAACGGACGCACGGCCACGGCCGTCGACCTGCAGGAGGAGTACCTGGCGCGGGTCAGCGACTTCGTGGCCCAGCGCGGCGGCGGCTCGCCGCAGGACAAGCAGGTGCTCGAGCTGTGGGAGCGGGGCCTGCACGCGCTGCGCACGGGCGACCTGTCCCTCGTGGAGCGCGAGCTCGACTGGGTCATCAAGTACCGGCTGATCGAGCGGTACCGCGCCAAGCACGACCTGCCGCTGTCGGACGTCCGCGTGCAGCGGCTCGACCTCGCGTACCACGACATCTCGCGCACCGAGGGCCTGTACAACCTGCTCGCGGCCAAGGGCCTCGTGGAGCGGCTGACCACGGACCTCGAGGTGTTCGAGGCGACATCGGTGCCGCCGCAGACGACGCGCGCCAAGCTGCGCGGCGACTTCGTCCGCGCCGCTCAGGAGGCCCGCCGCGACTACACGGTGGACTGGGTGCACCTCAAGCTCAACGACCAGGCGCAGCGCACGGTCCTGTGCAAGGACCCGTTCCGCAGCGTCGACGACCGGGTGGAGCGGCTCATCGAGTCCATGTGACGCCCCGCTCCCGGGGTGCGCAGGCAGGGGACGTAGAGTGTCGGTCCGCCGGGGTCGGACCCGGGGCCGCTGGACTGCGGCCGGACGACGAGACGAAGGACCTGGGGTGCGAGGACTGCGACGTGCGCGGGGCGGGGCCGTCGCCCTAGTCGTCGGGCTGCTGGCCCTCGCGGCCTGCTCCACGCCCGACGAGGTCCCCGTGGAGATCACCGTCACCGGTGATGCCGGGGCAGCCCCGACGCTCGTGTACGTCGCGCCGCTGACGGTCGAGAAGGAGTTCCGCGAGGCCATCTGGGCCGGGACGGGGCCAGAGCTGGTCGACGGCGCGCCGGTGCTCATCGACTACTGGCTCGAGAACGCCGACGACGCCAGCCTCGTGCGCGAGAGCTACTCGAGCAGCCCCACGTCGCAGCTCCTCACGGAGGCCGACCTGGGCCTCGACCTGTACGAGACGCTGAGCGACCAGCGCGTCGGCGCGCGGCTCCTGCAGGTCGTCCCGGGCTCCGAGCACGGTGACCCATACCCGACCGCGACCGTGATCGACGTGCTCCCGACGCGTGCCCAGGGGACGCCGGTCACACCGGGCGAGGGCTTCCCGACCGTCACCGAGGCGAAGGACGGCTCTCCCCAGCTGACCCCGCTCGAGACCGAGCCGCCCGCCACCCTGCGCGTGCAGCCGCTGCTGCGCGGCACGGGGCGCCAGGTGGTCGCGACGGACACCGTGACCGTGCAGCTCACGGGATGGTCGTGGACGGGTGGCGAGCAGTTCGACACCACGTGGGCCTCCGGCCTGCCGCTGTCGTTCTCGCTGCAGGACGTGCCCGCCTGGCAGGAGGGGCTCGTCGACCAGCCCGTCGGGAGCCGCGTGATGCTCGTGGTGCCGCCGTCGTACGCGCTCGGCGTGACGCAGAGCGAGGAGCTCGCCGGGCAGACCGTCGTGTTCGTCGTGGACATCCTCAACGCCCGGACCCCCGGAGGGACCTCGTGAGCCTCGCCCTGCGCGTCATCCCGTGCCTCGACGTCGACGCGGGCCGCGTCGTCAAGGGTGTGAACTTCGAGAACCTGCGCGACGCGGGCGACCCGGTCGAGCTCGCGCACCGGTACGACACGGAGGGCGCCGACGAGCTGACGTTCCTCGACGTGTCGGCGTCGTCCGGCAACCGCGAGACGACGTTCGACGTGGTGCGCCGCACGGCCGAGGAAGTGTTCGTCCCGCTCACCGTGGGGGGCGGCGTGCGCTCGGCCGACGACGTGGACAAGCTCCTGCGCGCGGGCGCGGACAAGGTCGGCGTCAACACGGCGGCGATCGCGCGGCCCGAGCTCATCGCGGAGATCGCCGACCGGTTCGGCTCGCAGGTGCTCGTGCTGTCGGTCGACGCGCGGCGCGTGACGGGCGACGTGCGGACCGACTCGGGCTACGAGGTCACGACGCACGGCGGTCGTCGTGGCACGGGCATCGACGCGGTGCAGTGGGCCGTCCGGGCGGCCGAGCTGGGCGCCGGGGAGGTGCTCCTCAACTCGATGGACGCCGACGGGACGACGGCAGGCTTCGACCTCGAGATGCTGCGTGACGTCCGTGCCGAGGTCGCGGTCCCGCTCATCGCGAGCGGAGGCGCGGGAACGCCGGAGCACTTCGTCGAGGCGGCCCGTGCGGGTGCCGATGCGGTCCTGGCCGCGAGCGTGTTCCACTTCGGCACGCTGACGATCGGCGAGGTGAAGGCGGCGTTGCGCGACGCGGGGATCACCGTCCGCTGACGCAGGGCGGGCCGCTGACGACGCCGCAGCGTCAGGGGAGCGGGAAGCGTGCCGCGAGCAGCGCGACGTCGACGGGCGCGCCCTGGGCGACGACGGTGGACGCAGCGCCCCGGCCCGACAGCCACAGCACGAGCTCTCCCGCGTCACCCCGCACGACGACGGTGCCGTGCTCGCCCTTCGGACCCTTGACGCGGGCCCGCGGACCGTCGGCGTTCACCAGCACGAGGCCGACGGGCACGTTGTGCGTGCGAGCCCGCGCGAACCGGCGGACGTCCTTCCACAGCGCGTCGGCCAGCGCGGGGTCGAGCTCGCGCGGCGGCACCGGGCCGGCGCCTCGTCGGACGTCCTCGCCGTGCACGTAGAACTCGACGAGGTTCGCGGCGTCGCCCGCCACGGACATCGGGTGCCAGCGCGACGGACCGGCAGCGACCCGGTCGACGAGGGCCGCGTAGCCCTCGGGTGTGGTCGCGGTCTGCGCGAGCTCGTCGATCGCGCGCTCGGCGGCGCCGGCGAGCGCGGGGACCGCGATACCGGCCCCGACGCGCAGCGAGCTCTCGCGCAGCACGACGTGCGCCGCGAGGTGCCGCGCCTGCCAGCCCTCGCAGAGCGTCGGTGCGTCGGGGGTCGCGGCGCGCAGGGCGTCCGTGAGGTCGGCGCGGAGGGTCTCGTGCCACGTCATGGACGCCATGGTCCCACTCCTCGGTCGTCCTCGCGGCCCTTCCCGCAGAGGGCCGCCACGGGAGGTGTCGGAGGTGCGTGAGACGATGAGCGCTGCTCACCTCCCCGTCGGAAGGCTCGTCGTCATGCCCTCGCCCCGGTCGTCGTCGCCGTCCTCGGCGCCCCCCGACCGGGACCGGCCGACGGCTCCGATGCGGCTGACGGGGTCGACCCCGCGCCGGGCCACGACCCTGATCTGGCGCGGCATGCGCGCGCACCCGTGGACCTATGCCGCGGCGGTGGGCACGTCCGCCGTGTTCGGTGTCGCGACGGTGGCGGTCAGCCGGGTGCTCGGCTGGGTGACCGACGACGTCGTCGTCCCGGCGCTGGCCGGGGACGAGGGCGCACAGGGACGCATCTGGTGGGCCGGCGGGGCGATCGTGCTCGTCGCCGTGACCCTCGCGCTGAGCGTGGCCGGGCGCCGCGTGTTCGCGGGGATGGGGTACGCGCTGGTCCAGGAGGACCACCGGCTCAAGGTCACGCGCCAGTACCTGCGGCTGCCGATGTCCTGGCACCGCAAGCACCCGACCGGGCAGCTGCTGTCCAACGCGGGTGCCGACGTCGAGGCGTCGACGTCGGTGTTCAACCCGCTGCCGTTCGCGCTCGGCGTCGTGGTGATGCTCGCGGTGGCGACGGTCGCGCTGGTGCGCACGGACCTGTGGCTCGCGCTCGCCGCGCTCGTCGTCGTCCCGCTCGCGATCGCCGCCAACGCCTGGTTCCAGCGCCGCATGTCGCCCGCGATCACGCACGCGCAGCAGCTGCGGGCCGAGGTCGCCGACGTCGCGCACGAGAGCTTCGAGGCCGCGCTGCTCGTGACGTCGCTCGGCACGCAGGCGCGCGAGGAAGCCCGGTTCGCGGACCGCGCGGGCCGGCTCGCGGACGCCAACGTGCGCGTCGGCGTCGTCCGGGCGTTCTTCGACCCGGTGATCGACCTGCTGCCGCAGGTGGGCACGCTCGCCGTCCTCGTGGTCGGGACGTGGCGGGTCTCGACGGGGAACATCGACACCGGTGACGTCGTCGCGGCCGCGTATCTGCTGACGCTGCTCGCGGTGCCCGTGCGCGCCTTCGGCTGGGTGCTGGGCGAGATCCCGCGTGCGCTGGTCGGCTACGACCGCATCGCGCGGGTCGTCGACAGCACCGGAGCGCTCCCCGCGGGCTCGACGCGCTGGTCGTCCACGTCGACCGGCGCGAGCGTGCGGTTCGACCACGCGACGCGCAGCGTCGAGACCGCGCAGGGTCCGCTGACCCTCGTGGACGACGTCGACCTCGACCTCGCGGCGGGCCGCGTCGTGGCCGTCGTCGGACCCACGGGCGCCGGGAAGACGAGCCTCGTCACGCTCGTCTCGCGGTTGGCCGACCCGGACCGCGGCGCCGTCCTGGTCGACGGCGTGGACCTGCGCGAGCTCGACCCGCACGACCTGGCGCAGCACGTGGCACTCGTCGCGCAGCACGCGTTCGTGTTCGAGGACACCGTCCGCGGCAACGTGACCCTGGCCGACCCGGACGACCCGGCGGCTCCGTCGGACGACGAGGTGTGGCACGCGCTGCGGGTCGCGCGGGTCGACGACGTCGTCCGTGCGCTGCCGGACGGGCTCGACGCACACCTCGGGGAGCGCGGCGCGAACCTGTCCGGCGGGCAGCGGCAGCGGCTCGCGCTCGCGCGTGCGCTCGTGCGGCGACCGAGCGTCCTGGTGCTCGACGACGCGACCTCGGCAGTCGACCCGCGCGTCGAGCAGGAGATCCTGCGCGGCCTGCGTGGGTCGGCGGGGGAGCCGGGGCCCACGGTCCTGCTCGTCGCCTACCGCATGTCGTCGGTGCTGCTCGCCGACGAGGTGGTGCACCTGGACGGAGGTCGCGTCGTCGACCGCGGGACCCACGCCGAGCTGCTCGCGCGCGACCAGGGGTACCGCGACCTCGCGACCGCGTACGAGCGGGAGAGCGAGCGACGTGCGGGCCGCGACTGGGACGAGGAGGACGTCGACGACGAGACCGGCGACGACGAGACCGGCGACGACGGGTATGCCGCAGACGAGACGGACGAGACGGTGGACGCACGATGACGGGCTCGCGCAAGGAGTCGACAGCGACGTCGTCCCGCTCCACGCCGGCCGAGGCGACTGAGAGCACGCCCGGGTCAGGATCCGAGGGCACGAGCTCGAGCGGTCACTCGATGGGCTCGGCGAGCTCGCTGGGGGTGCTCGCGACCCTGCGCCGCGGCATCGAGATCTCGCCTCGTCTCGTGGAGGGGCTCGGGCTCACGATCGTGCTCGCGACGCTCGCCGCGGTCGGGCGCGTGCTGGTCCCGATCGCGGTGCAGCAGACGGTCGACACGGGGATCCTCGCCGCGGGCGGGCCGGACGTCGGCCGGGTGGCGGTGCTCGCCACGATCGCCCTGGCGGGCCTCGTGCTCGGCGCGCTGTGCTCGGCGGCCGTCAACATCCGCCTGTTCCGTTCGAGCGAGGCCGGCTTGCTGCAGCTGCGCACGCGCGCGTTCCGTCACGTGCACGACCTGTCGGTCCTCACGCGCGGCACCGAGCGCCGCGGCAGCCTGGTCTCGCGCGTCACGTCGGACGTCGACACCATCTCGCTGTTCGTGCAGTGGGGCGGGATCATGCTGCTGGTCTCAGTGCTGCAGATCCTCGTGGCGACCGCGCTCATGGCCGTCTACTCGTGGCAGCTCACCCTCATCGTCTGGCTCGGGTTCGTGCCGCTGGTCGTCGCGCTGCAGCCGCTGCAGAAGCGCGTCAACGCCCGGTACTCCCGGGTGCGCGAGCGGTACGGCGCCATGCTCGGTGCGGTCTCCGAGTCGGTCGTGGGCGCTGAGACGATCCGCGCGTACGGCGTCGCGGACCGCACGCAGCGCTCGACCGACGCCGCGATCGGCGCGACCCGCCGTGCGATGGTCCGTGCGCAGAACCTGGTCGCCACCGTCTTCTCGTCGGGCGTGCTCACCGCGAACCTGGTGCTCGCGGTGGTCGTCGTCGCGGGGACGTACCTCGGGGTCGCGGGGGACCTGACCGCGGGTCGCCTGCTGGCGTTCCTGTTCCTGGTCCAGCTCTTCACCGGTCCCGTGCAGATGGCGACCGAGATCCTCAACGAGCTGCAGAACGCGGTCGCGGGCTGGCGCCGGGTGCTCGGCGTGCTCGAGACGCCTGTGGAGCTCGTCGACCCGGGCGAGCGGGGGACGCCGAGCCCCCGCGCGCCCGCGCACGTCGAGCTGCGGGGGGTCGGGTTCGCCTACCCCGACGGGCCGCCGGTCCTGCGCGACGTGGATGTGGTCGTCCCCGCGGGCTCGTCGGTCGCGGTGGTGGGGGCGACGGGCTCCGGCAAGACGACGATCGCGCGCCTCGTCGCGCGGCTCGTGGACCCGACGCACGGCCGGATCCTGCTCGACGGCACCGACCTGCGCGACATCCGGCACGACCAGCTGCGCCGTCGCGTCGTGCTCGTGCCGCAGGAGGGATTCCTCTTCGACGGGACGCTCGCGCAGAACATCGCGTACGGACTGCGCGACGACGAGGACGCGTCCTGGACACCGCCGCACGACGACCCGCGCGTGCGCGAGGCGGTCGACGCGCTCGGCCTGGGCCCGTGGGTCGACGAGCTCGTCGCCGGGCTGGACACGCCCGTCGGCCAGCGCGGCGAGTCGCTCTCCGCCGGTGAGCGACAGCTCGTCGCGCTCGCGCGCGCCTACCTCGCCGACGCCGACCTGCTGCTGCTCGACGAGGCGACGTCCGCGGTCGACCCCGCGACCGAGGTGCGCCTGGCTCGGGCGCTGGCGAGCCTGACCGAGGGTCGCACCACGATCACGATCGCCCACCGGCTCTCGACCGCCGAGGCCGCCGACGCGGTCGTCGTGGTCGACGCGGGCCGTGTCGTCGAGCAGGGCCACCACGACGACCTCGTCGCGGCCGACGGCCTGTACGCCACGATGCACGGCGCCTGGGTCTCCCAGACACGCTGAGCGGCACGGCGGCGGGTGCCGGTCCAGGTGCGCGCGGACACCCCGTGGTCGGTCGCGCCGGGCGTGGCAGGATTCTCGGGTGCCCACCCTGGATCCCGCAGTCGCCTCGCGCCTCAAGCGTGACGAGGCAGGCCTCGTCGCCGCGATCGTGCAGCAGCACGACACGCGCGAGGTCCTCATGCTCGGTTGGATGGACGACGAGGCGCTGCGCCGCACGCTGTCGTCCGGTCGCGTGACCTTCTGGTCCCGCTCGCGTCAGGAGTACTGGCGCAAGGGCGACACGTCGGGTCACGTCCAGCACGTCAAGGCCGTGAGCATCGACTGCGACGGCGACGCGCTCCTGGTCGAGGTCGACCAGGTGGGGGCGGCGTGCCACACGGGCGCCCGCACATGCTTCGAGGCGGGCGGCGCGCTGCCGGTCACGTCCGGCGAGACGACGGGGTCCGAGGAGACGACGGGGGACGCGCGATGACCGCCGACACCTCCGCGCAGGTGCCCTGGGGTGGCACGTGGCCCACGCTCGAGGGCTTCCGCGAGCTCGCGCGCGACCGTCGGGTCGTGCCCGTGGTGCGGCGGCTGCTGGCCGACGACGTGACGCCCGTGGGCCTGTACCGCACGCTCGGCGCGGGCCGGCCGGGCACGTTCATCCTCGAGTCCGCCGAGGCGGACGGGACCTGGGCGCGTTGGTCCTTCGTCGGGGTGCGCTCGCGCGCGACGCTGACGGTGCGCGACGGCGAGGCCGCATGGACGGGCGACGTGCCGGTCGGCATCCCGACGAGCGGCGACGTGCTCGACGTGCTCAACGAGACGCTCGACGTGCTGCGTACCCCCGTCCTGCCCGGGCTCCCGCCGCTGACCAGCGGGCTCGTCGGCGCGCTGGGCTGGGACATCGTGCACCACTGGGAGCCGACGCTGCCGAAGAAGGCGCCCGACGAGCTCGAGGTCCCCGAGCTGACGCTGCTGCTCGCCACCGACCTCGCGGTGGTCGACCACCAGGACGGCTCCGTCTGGCTCGTGGCGAACGCGATCAACTTCGACGACACCGACGAGCGGGTCGACGACGCGCACGCGGACGCCGTCGCCCGCCTGGACGCGATGCAGGCCTCGCTCCTGCACCCCGCGCCCTCGGGGATCGCCGTGCTCGCGGACGTGCCCGAGCCCGAGCTGCGGTTCCGGTCGACGCGCGAGGAGTTCGACCACGCAGTGCGCTTCGGCAAGGACGCGATCCGCGACGGCGAGGTGTTCCAGGTCGTCATGTCGCAGCGACTCGACCTCGACTGCCCGGCCGAGCCGCTCGACGTCTACCGGGTGCTGCGCACGATCAACCCGAGCCCGTACATGTACTACCTGCAGCTGCAGGACGCCGACGGGCGCGACTTCGCGGTCGTCGGGTCGAGCCCCGAGACGCTCGTGAAGGTCGACGAGGGGCACGTCACGACGTACCCCATCGCGGGTTCGCGTCCCCGCGGCGCGACGCCCGAGGAGGACCGCGAGCTCGCCGACGAGGTCCTCGCCGACCCCAAGGAGCGCGCCGAGCACATCATGCTCGTCGACCTGTCGCGCAACGACCTCGTCAAGGTCTGCGACCCGACGAGCGTCGAGGTCGTGGAGTTCATGGCCGTCCGACGGTTCTCGCACATCATGCACATCACGTCGACCGTCGTCGGACGGCTGCGCGCGGGAGCCACCGCGCTCCAGACCCTCATGGCGACGTTCCCCGCCGGGACGCTGTCGGGCGCCCCCAAGCAGCGGGCCATCGCGCTCATCGACGAGGTCGAGCCCGCGCGCCGGGGGATCTACGGCGGCACGGTCGGGTACTTCGACTTCGCCGGGAACATGGACATGGCGATCGCGATCCGCACGGCGCTCATCCGCGACGGTCGTGCCTCGGTGCAGGCCGGCGGCGGGATCGTGGCCGACTCCGTGCCCGACCTGGAGTACGCCGAGTCGCGCAACAAGGCGCAGGCCGCGGTGCGCGCCATCCAGGTCGCGTCCCGCCTGCGCCGCGCCGACGCGTGACGACGACGAGCCCGGGCCCGGCCGGCGAGGCGCCCGCGACACCGCCGGCTGCCGGGGGCGCGCGCGCCGGGCGCGGCCGCGCGGCCGGAGTGCTCCTCCTGACGGCTGCGCTCACGGGTGTGTGCGCGGTGCCGACCTGGTTGAGCGTGCCCACCGACTCCGTGCTCGGGGTCACCGAGACGGTCCGCGTCTCCGGCGGCTCGGCAGCTCCCGCCCTCGTGGCCGCGGCGCTCGTGCTCCTCGCGGCGACCGGGGCGATCGCGCTCGTGGGCCGGATCGGGCGATGGCTGGTGGTCGCGACGGTGCTGCTGGCGGGACTGCTCGTCGTGGGCGGTGCCGTGAGCGTCCTGCGGGACCCGGCCGCGGCCGCCGCACCGACCGTCGCGGACCGCATCGGGATCGAGCGGGTCGTCGGCGAGGTCGCGGTGTCGCCCTGGCCGTGGGTCGCGCTCGGCGTCGGGCTCCTGGTCGTCGCGGTCGCGGTCTGGCTCGCGCGCGTGTCAGGCGGGTGGTCCGTCGCGGGACGGCACGACCGGACCGCTGGGGCAGCCGCCACGGGTGCTCGCGACGGCGCGGCGGCGGGGTCGGCGGCGCGTGCCGCGGGGCCGGTCGACGAGCGGGACCAGTGGGACGCGCTGTCGCGCGGCGACGACCCGACTGAGCAGGCGGACGACGAGCGCCCCTGACACCGCGTGACCGGGTACGCAGGCGTGTGTCCACCGTCGCAGCGGACGTGCCACGAAGCGCCCTGGCCTGCACGCTAGGGTGAGCGCAGAACCACTGGAGAAGGGTCGACCATGGCCGACAACACCCTCGCGCACCGCGCGCAGAACCCCACCGTCACCGAGGCGGTGCACCTGCCGCCGAGCGCTCCGCCGACGAACCACGGGCACACCGTGGCGGCGTGGACCACCACCTGGGTGGTCGTCGCGGGCGCCGTGATCGCCGCTCTGGCGATGGTCTTCGCCCAGGTCTGGCTCGTGTGGGCCGGGCTCGGGGTGTGCGTGCTCGGGATCGTGATCGGCAAGGTGCTGCAGGTCCTCGGCTACGGCCAGGGCGGCGCCGCGACCCTCGCCAAGCAGTCGGCCCGCGGTGGTCACTGAGCTCTGGGCGGACGGCCGGTAGGGCGCGGACGCGGTCCGGTCGCGCCCGGTCGGTCGGCGTGATCGTGTTCCCCGACGAAGAGGACAGATGAGCACTCCTGCGCAGCCGCCCAGCCCCGACGAGCCACAAGAGCCGTCCGCACCGCTGGACGCGTCCAGGCCTCTCGCCGACCCGTCGGAGCCCGAGCCGCCGTTGCTCGAGCCGTCGGAGCTCGTGCCGTCGGAGCCCGAGGTCGCGAAGGTCGAGCCAGCGAAGGTCGAGCCAGCCAAGGCTGAGGTCGCGGGTGCCGAGGCGCCCGGCCCCGGTCCGGAGACCGGCTCGGCGGCCTACACCGCCCCGCCGGCGTACGAGCCGCCGCCGACGTACACCGCGCCCCCGGGCTACCAGGCGCCCGCGACGTTCGGGGCCGCCGTGGCGGACCTGTCGTCGCCCGCGGGCCAGTCGCGTGCCGGCGAGGCGCCCGGTCACCACGTGCCCGGTGGGAACGTGTCCGGTGAGCAGGCGTCCGGTGAGCGGGGGTCCGAGGAACCGCCGACTGCGCTGCCCGGATCGAGCATCCCGGAGTACGGGACACCGCCGCCGAGCCCGGCGCACGACGCGCCCGCGTACGGCCCGCCCGCCGGCTACGGCACGTCGCCGACGTACGGGACGCCCCCGCCCTACGGGACGCCCCCGCCCTACGGGACGCCGCCCGCGTACGGTGCGGGCTCCGGCCAGCCCGGGCAGTCGCCCTACGGCCCACCACCTGCCTATGGCCCACCGTCTGCCTACGGGCCACCGCCCGCGTACGGCGCTCCGCCCGCGTACGGCGCTCCGCAGCATCCCGCCGGGCCGGGCAGCTCGAGCGGCTCGCTCTCGACCTGGGCGCTCGTGCTGGGCATCCTGAGTGTCGTGCTCGCCTGCGCGTGCACGTTCCCGGCGCTCGGTGCCGCGATCGGGGCGATCGTGGTGGGTGGCCGGGCGAAGGCGTCGGCCGCGCGCGGCCTGCCCGTCAACCTCGGCGCGGCGAAGGCGGGCGTCGTGCTCGGGTGGGTCGGCGTCGGACTGACCGTCCTGACGTTCGTCGCCCGCGGAGCCAACTCGCTGAGCTCGAGCGGGTTCTAGGTCGGTCTCCGGATGCATCGGGAGGGGGCGCACGTGAGCACGGTCGAGCACCGCGTCCGACGCGACGTGCGCGCGTGGCGCGGCCCTGCGCTGACGGCGGGCGTCGTCGGTGTCGCGACCCTCGTCCTGGCGGTCCGTGACCCGCACCAGTCGGGCAGCTACGGGTTCTGCCCGTTGGCCGCCGTGACGGGGTTGGCGTGCCCCGCCTGCGGCGGTCTGCGGGCGACGCACGACCTTGCGCACGGCGATCTCGCGGCCGCCTGGTCGATGAACCCGCTGTGGGTCTCGATGGTGCCGGTGCTGGTGGGTCTGTGGTTCTGGTGGGTCGTGCGGGTGAGCCGCGGGCGCGGCGCGCCCGTGCTGCCCTCGTGGTCGGCCTGGCTGCTGCTCGTGCTCCTCGTCGGGTTCGGCGTGCTGCGCAACCTGCCGGGCTTCGAGGTCCTCGCACCCTGACCGGCGCGCTCCCGCGTCGCAGGGGCCCGGCCTGGCAGAGTGTGACCTGAGAGAGCCGTCCTGAGATCCGAACGGGAGAACGCCTGATGAGCACGCCGGACCAGCCCACCGACCCGCAGCAGCCGAGCGAGCCGGGTACCGGCTCGTCGCCGTACGCCCCGCCGCCCGAGGGCGCGTCGTCCCCCGCGGTGCCCGAGCCCGGTGCGGCCCCCTCCTACGGCCAGCCGCCCGCGTACGGGCAGCCTCCTGCGTACGGCCAGGCGCCCGCGTACGGGCAGGCACCCTCCTACGGCCAGCCGCCGGCGTACGGGCAGCCTCCGGCCTACGGCCAGGCGCCCGCGTACGGGCAGGCCCCGGGCTACGCGGGTGGCTACCCGGCCACGCTGCCGAAGAACAGCCTGGGTGTCTGGTCACTCGTGCTCGGCATCGCGAGCATCGTGCTGTGCGGGTTCTTCTCCGGCATCCCCGCGATCATCGTCGGGAACAACGCCAAGCGCGCGGTCGCCGCGGGTGAGGCGAACAACGAGAGCCTCGCCACCGGTGGCATCGTCACGGGCTGGATCGGCACGATCCTGTCCGGCGTCGGGGTGCTCATCGCGATCGTCGGCCTGCTGTCGGTCTGGCAGACGTCCCCCTGAGCCCGTCCGGGCGTTCCCGGGTCCCGGGGTCCACCAGGCGGGCCGTGTTCGGGGTCACTCTCGGGCCCCTCTACGATGACGGTGAGAGGACCCGCACGCGCCGCAGTGCCGTGGGGTTCCCCGGGGTCGTGAACGAGGGGTGAGGCTGCCATGAGCGTGCTCGACGAGATCGTCGCCGGTGTCCGGGAGGACCTGGCCGCACGAGAGGCTCTCACGCCGCTGGCGCAGGTCAAGGAGCTGGCGGCTCGCAGGCCGTCGGCGATCGACGCCGTCGCGCGGCTGCGGGTCGAGGACGCCGTCACGGTGATCGCCGAGGTGAAGCGCTCGAGCCCGTCGAAGGGCGAGCTCGCCGCGATCTCGGACCCGGCAGCCCTGGCCGCCGAGTACGAGACCGGCGGTGCCGCCGCGATCTCGGTCCTCACCGAGGAGCGGCGGTTCAACGGGTCGCTCGCCGACCTCGACGCCGTGCGGGCGCGGGTGGACATCCCGGTGCTGCGCAAGGACTTCGTCGTGACGCCGTACCAGGTGTGGGAGGCGCGGGCGCACGGTGCCGACCTGTGCCTGCTGATCGTCGCCGCGCTCGAGCAGACCGTGCTGGAGTCGCTCGTCGAGCGGGTGCACTCGCTCGGCATGACGGCGCTCGTGGAGGTGCACGACGAGGACGAGGTGGCGCGCGCGGTCGACGCGGGCGCCCGGGTCATCGGCGTGAACGCTCGCGACCTGCGCTCCCTGGAGGTCGACCGCGGCACGTTCGCGCGCGTCGCGCCGTCGATCCCGTCCTACATCGTCAAGATCGCGGAGTCCGGCGTGCGCGGCCCGCACGACGTCATGGACTACGCCCGTGCGGGCGCCGACGCGGTGCTCGTGGGGGAGGCGCTCGTCACGGACGACGCGCCCCGCCGCTCGGTCGCCGACCTCGTCGCCGCAGGTGCCCACCCGTCGCTGCGCGCGGTGCGCCAGTGACGGCGGACGTGGGCGGTCGCCCGCTCGTGCCCGGTCAGGAGGAGCGCGTCGGATCGCTCGCGACGCACGTCGGGCCGTACTGGGGTGAGTTCGGCGGCAGGTTCGTCCCGGAGGCGCTCATCGCCGCGCTGGACGAGCTCGACACGGCGTACCACAAGGCGTTGGCCGACCCGGCATTCGGCGCCGAGCTCGCACGCCTGCACCGCACGTACACGGGACGGCCGAGCCCGCTGACCGAGGTGCCGCGGTTCGCGGCGCACGTCGGCGGCGGCGCGCGGGTGTTCCTCAAGCGTGAGGACCTGAACCACACCGGCTCGCACAAGATCAACAACGTGCTCGGCCAGGCGCTGCTGGTCAAGCGCCTCGGCAAGACCCGCGTGATCGCCGAGACGGGAGCGGGGCAGCACGGCGTCGCGACCGCCACGGCGGCCGCGCTGCTGGGCCTCGAGTGCACGGTCTACATGGGCGAGGAGGACACGCAGCGCCAGGCGCTCAACGTGGCGCGCATGCGTCTGCTGGGCGCCGAGGTCGTGCCCGTGACGATCGGCACGCGGACCCTCAAGGACGCGATCAACGAGGCGCTGCGGGACTGGGTCGCGAACGTCGAGACCACGCACTACCTGCTCGGCACCGTGACGGGGCCACATCCCTTCCCCGAGATGGTGCGCGACTTCCACAAGGTGATCGGCGAGGAGGCCCGCGCGCAGCTGCTGGCCGAGATCGGGCGACTGCCCGACGCGGTGGTGGCCTGCGTGGGCGGCGGGTCCAACGCGATGGGTATCTTCAACGCGTTCCTCGACGACGAGGGCGTCCGCCTGTTCGGCTTCGAGGCGGGTGGTCGCGGGCTCGGTCACGGCGACCACGCAGCGCGCTTCCAGGGCGGTGCGCCTGGCGTGCTGCACGGCGCCCGTTCCTACCTGCTGCAGGACGAGGACGGCCAGACGATCCCCAGCCACTCGGTCTCGGCGGGTCTCGACTACCCGAGCGTCGGTCCCGAGCACTCGTGGCTGCACGACATCGGCCGCGCGACCTACCTGCCCGTCTCGGACGACGAGGCGATGGAGGCCTTCCGGCTGCTGTGCCGCACCGAGGGCATCATCCCGGCGATCGAGTCGGCGCACGCCCTCGCGGGCGCGATCCAGCTGGGTCCGCAGGCGGCGCGGTGGTCCGACGAGCCCGTGATCCTGGTGAACCTGTCGGGTCGCGGCGACAAGGACGTGGCCACGGCCGCTGCGTGGTTCGGCCTGCTGGACGAGAACGACGGCGAGGGAGACCGGTGAGCGCGGTGGAGGCGACGACGAGCGCGGCAGGTGCCACCTGCGGGCCCCTGCTCGACGGGCTCGCGGAGCAGGGCCGTGCCGCGCTGGTGGGCTACCTCCCCGTCGGCTACCCCTCCGTGCCGGGATCGGTCGACGCGGTCCGCACGCTGATCGACGCGGGCGCTGACGTCGTCGAGCTCGGCATGCCTTACACGGACCCGGTCATGGACGGTCCGATCATCCAGCGCGCGGTGGACCACGCGCTGGAGGGCGGCACGCGGGTGCGCGACACCCTGGCGGCGGTCGAGCAGACGGCCGGGCGCGGCGCGCCGATCCTCGTCATGACGTACTGGAACCTCGTCCTGCGCTACGGCGTCGAGGCGTACGCGCGCGATCTCGCCGCCGCAGGCGGCGCGGGGCTCATCACGCCGGATCTCATCCCCGACGAGGCGCAGGAGTGGATCGCCGCGTCCGACGCGCACGGGCTGGACCGCGTGTTCCTCGTGGCGCCGAGCTCGACGCCCGAGCGGCTCGCGAGCACCGCCGCGGCGTCCCGCGGCTTCGTCTACGCGGCCTCGACGATGGGCGTCACGGGGGAGCGGGCCACGGTCGGCGCGCGCGCGCAGCAGCTCGTGGCCGACACGCGTGCGGCCGGCGCCGCGCGGGTCTGCGTCGGTGTCGGCGTCTCGACGCCCGAGCAGGCGACGCAGGTCGCGACGTATGCCGACGGGGTGATCGTGGGCTCCGCCCTCGTGCGAGCGCTCGTGGACGCCCCCGACGAGAAGACGGGCCTGGACCGGCTCGCGACGCTGACGTCCGAGCTCGCCGCGGGCGTGCGTGCGGCGGACCGCACGACGTCTCGCGGAGCCGGCCGATGACCGCGTCCGCGCTCCTGGCGAGCGTGCCCGCGGCGATCCCCAGCCCGTCCCAGGGCGTGTGGCACCTGGGGCCGTTCCCGGTGCGGGCCTACGCGATCGCGATCCTCATCGGCATCGTCGCCGCCGTGCTCATCACGCAGCGGCGGTGGAAGGAGCGGGGCGGGGATCCCGACCAGGTGGTGGAGATCGCGTTCTGGGCGGTGCCGTTCGGCATCCTCGGCGGTCGCATCTACCACCTGATCACATCGCCGGACGCGTACTTCGGCAAGGGCGGTGACCCCTGGAAGGCGTTCGCGATCTGGGAGGGCGGACTCGGCATCTGGGGCGCGGTGGCGCTCGGTGCGGTCGGTGCGTGGATCGGCTGCCGTCGCCTCGGTGTGCGGCTGACGGTGTTCGCCGACGCCCTGGCCCCCGGCTTGCTGGTCGCCCAGGCGGTCGGACGGCTCGGCAACTGGTTCAACCAGGAGCTCTTCGGCGGTCCGACGACGCTGCCGTGGGGCCTGCGCGTCGACGACGCGGTAGCGGTCGCGGCGGGGCACCCCGCCGGGACCCTGTTCCACCCGACGTTCCTGTACGAGATGGTGTGGAACCTGCTCGGTGCCGCGCTGCTGGTGTGGGCGGACCGCCGGTTCCGGCTGGGCCACGGCCGCGTGTTCTGGCTCTACGTCGTCGTCTACACCTCGGGACGGCTGTGGATCGAGGCGCTGCGGATCGACCCCGCGCACGGCTTCCTCGGGCTGCGCCTCAACGTCTGGACGTCGATCCTGGTGGGCCTCGGCGCGCTGGTAGCGTTCATCCTGGTCGGACGTCGCCATCCCGGACGTGAATCGACCGTGACGCTGGACGGCCTGGAGGTACCCCCCTCGCAGCAGGAGGACCAGCGCGAGGACGTCCCGCAGGGCGCGGAGGCCGACGAGGCCCCTGTCCCGGCGGACGACGAGGACGGTCGCCTGGCCACGTGACGGCAGGCGCGGACCGCCTGAGAACCGACCGGCTCCCTGTGAGCCAGGTCACACAGGGCGATGCGGCTCCCCGTTCCGACGGGTTGTATCGTCGCCCAGCACAAGGGCCGACGACGTCCCGATCCCCCCATGTTTTCGTGCGAGCCCCGGTCCGTTCCGGGGCACTGTGAGGACGGTAGAGATGACGTCGCCCAGCGGTCTGCCGAGCACGTCGCTCGACCCCGCGTCGTACCCCCTGTACGACGCGTCGGCCGAGCACGACGCCTGCGGCTTCGCGTTCGTCGCGACGCTGCGCGGGACGCCCGGACGCGACATCGTCGACGCCGGCCTGACCGCCCTGCTCAACCTCGACCACCGCGGCGCCGTCGGCGCCGAGGAGGACTCCGGTGACGGCGCGGGCATCCTTACCCAGATCCCCGACGCGTTCCTGCGCGACGTGGTCGACGCCGACCTGCCGCCGGTCGGCTACTACGCCATCGGCATGGCCTTCCTGCCGCAGGACGAGGCCGAGCGCGCCGCGGTCGTCGCCGCCGTCGAGGCGGTCGCGGCCGAGGAGAAGCTCGACGTCCTGGCCTGGCGCGACGTCGTCGTGACGGCCGACCTCGTGGGCCCGACCGCACGCGCGTCGATGCCCGTGTTCCGTCAGCTCGTCGTCGCGGACCCGTCGCGGGAGCTGTCGGGGATCGCGCTGGACCGGCGGGCCTACCGTCTGCGCAAGCGCGCGGAGCGCGAGCACGGCGTGTACTTCGCGTCGCTGTCGGCGCGCACCATCACCTACAAGGGCATGCTGACGACCGGCCAGCTCGAGCCGTTCTTCGCCGACCTGTCGGACCCGCGGTACGCCTCCGAGATCGCGCTCGTGCACTCGCGCTTCTCGACCAACACGTTCCCGTCCTGGCCGCTCGCGCAGCCGTTCCGGATGGTCGCGCACAACGGCGAGATCAACACGGTGCGCGGCAACCGCAACTGGATGGCGGCGCGCGAGGGCATGCTCGCGTCCGAGGAGCTGGGTGACCTGGCGCCGCTGCTGCCCGTCTGTACCCCGGGTGGGTCGGACTCGGGCAGCTTCGACGAGGTGCTCGAGCTGCTCCACCTCTCGGGCCGGTCCCTGCCGCACGCGGTCATGATGATGATCCCGGAGCCGTGGGAGAACCACGCGCAGATGGACCCGTCCACGCGCGCGTTCTTCGAGTACCACTCCACGCTCATGGAGCCGTGGGACGGGCCGGCCGCCATGACGTTCACCGACGGGACGCTCATCGGTGCCGTGCAGGACCGCAACGGGCTGCGCCCGGGTCGGTACTGGGTGACCGAGGACGGTCTCGTCGTCTGCGCGTCCGAGGCGGGCGTGCTCGACCTCGACCCCGCGTCGATCGTCGCGAAGGGCCGCCTCGAGCCGGGCCTGTTCTTCCTCGTCGACACCGGTCAGGGCCGGATCGTCGCGGACTCCGAGGTCATGGCGAGCCTCGCCGCGCAGCGGCCCTACGCGCAGTGGGTGCAGGAGAACTCGGTCTACCTCGAGCAGCTGCCCGAGCGTGACCACGTCGCCCACTCGGCGGCCTCGGTCCGCCGGCGGCAGCGTGCGTTCGGCTACACCGAGGAGGAGCTCAAGGTCCTCCTGACGCCGATGGCGGCGAACGGCGCCGAGCCGCTCGGCGCGATGGGCTCCGACACGCCGGTCGCGGTGCTCTCGCAGCGCCCGCGGCTCCTGTTCGACTACTTCACCCAGATGTTCGCGCAGGTCACGAACCCGCCGTTGGACGCGATCCGCGAGGAGCTCGTCACCGCGATCGGTGGTGCGATCGGTCCCGAGCCGAACCTGCTGGCCGACGGCCCGGAGCACGCGCGCAAGCTCGTCCTGCCGTTCCCGGTGCTCGACAACGACCAGCTCGCCAAGATCGTGCACGTCCACAAGGAGCCGAGGCACGGCTTCCGCGCGACGACGATCCGCGGCCTGTACAAGGCGTCCGGCGGGGGAGCAGCCCTCGAGGCGCGGCTCGAGGAGATCTTCGCCGAGGTCGACCGCGCGGTCGCCGACGGCGTCAGCTTCGTCGTGCTCTCCGACCGCAACTCGGACGCCGAGCTCGCGCCGATCCCGTCGCTGCTGCTCCTGAGCGCCGTGCACCACCACACGCTGCGCCGGCACACGCGGACCCAGATCTCGCTCGTCGTCGAGGCAGGCGACGTGCGCGAGGTGCACCACGTCGCGCTGCTCATCGGCTACGGCGCGGCCGCGGTGAACCCGTACCTCGCGATGGAGACGGTCGAGGAGCTCGCCCGCAACGGGTACCTCGGTGAGGTCGGCCCGGAGAAGGCGGTCAAGAACCTCATCAAGGCGCTCGGCAAGGGCGTCCTGAAGGTCATGTCCAAGATGGGCATCTCGACGATCGCGTCCTACCGCGGCGCGCAGGTGTTCGAGGCGATCGGGCTGTCGCAGCCGCTCGTCGACCGGTACTTCACCGGCACGACGAGCCGGCTCGGGGGCATCGGCCTCGACGTGATCGCGGCCGAGGTCGCGGCGCGGCACGCCGACGCGTACCCGGCGTCCGGGAACCGGCAGCCGCACCAGCGCCTCGCGGTCGGTGGCGAGTACCAGTGGCGCCGCGACGGTGAGGACCACCTGTTCGACCCTGAGACGGTCTTCCGCCTGCAGCACGCGACGCGCACGCGGCAGATGGACGTCTTCCGCCAGTACACGCAGCGGGTCGACGAGCAGAGCAAGCGCCTCATGACGCTGCGCGGGCTGCTGAGCTTCAAGGAGGGCGTGCGCGCGCCCGTCCCGCTCGACGAGGTCGAGCCGGTGAGCGAGATCCTCAAGCGGTTCAGCACGGGTGCGATGTCCTACGGCTCGATCTCGGCCGAGGCGCACGAGACGCTGGCCGTCGCGATGAACCGGATCGGCGGCAAGTCGAACACGGGCGAGGGCGGCGAGGACCCCGAGCGCCTGCACGACCCCGAGCGGCGCTCCGCGATCAAGCAGATCGCCTCCGGCCGGTTCGGCGTCACCTCGGAGTACCTGACGAACGCCGACGACATCCAGATCAAGCTCGCGCAGGGCGCCAAGCCAGGCGAGGGTGGTCAGCTGCCGGGCCACAAGGTGTACCCGTGGATCGCCAAGACCCGGCACTCGACGCCCGGCGTCGGCCTGATCTCGCCGCCGCCGCACCACGACATCTACTCGATCGAGGACCTCGCGCAGCTCATCCACGACGCGAAGAACGCGAACCCGCGGGCACGCATCCACACCAAGCTCGTCTCGGAGTTCGGCGTCGGCACGATCGCGGCCGGCGTGGCCAAGGCGCACTCGGACGTGGTGCTGATCTCGGGGCACGACGGCGGGACGGGCGCGAGCCCGCTCACGTCGCTCAAGCACGCGGGCACGCCGTGGGAGATCGGCCTCGCCGAGACGCAGCAGACGCTCGTCATGAACGACCTGCGCGACCGGGTCGTGGTGCAGGTCGACGGCCAGCTCAAGACCGGCCGTGACGTGGTGGTCGGTGCGCTGCTCGGCGCCGAGGAGTTCGGCTTCGCGACCGCGCCGCTGGTCGTCTCGGGCTGCATCATGATGCGCGTCTGCCACCTCGACACCTGCCCGGTCGGCGTCGCGACCCAGAATCCGGAGCTGCGTGCGCGGTTCTCGGGCAAGCCGGAGTTCGTCGAGGCGTTCTTCGAGTTCATCGCCACCGAGGTCCGCGAGCACCTCGCCGCGCTCGGCTTCCGCTCGATCGAGGAGGCCGTCGGCCACGTCGAGCTGCTCGAGACGCGTGCGGCGATCGACCACTGGAAGGCGGAGGGTCTCGACCTGTCGCCCGTCCTGGCGGTGCCGCAGCCCAAGCCCGGCTCGGCGCTGCACCACACCAAGAACCAGGACCACGGTCTCGACCGCGCGCTCGACAACCGCCTCATCGCGCTGTCGGCCGACGCGCTCGAGCGCGGTGAGCCGGTGCGCATCTCGCTGCCCGTGCGCAACGTCAACCGCACGGTCGGCACGATGCTCGGGCACGAGGTCACGCGTCGGTACGGCGGGCAGGGACTGCCCGACGACACCATCGACGTCACGCTCACGGGATCGGGCGGGCAGTCGTTCGGCGCCTTCCTGCCTCGTGGCGTCACGCTGCGCCTGTTCGGCGACGCGAACGACTACGTCGCCAAGGGCCTGTCCGGCGGTCGCGTGATCGTCCGGCCGGACCGCAGCTCGGTGCTCTCGTCGAGTCACAACGTCATCGCGGGCAACGTGATCGGCTACGGCGCGACGTCGGGCGAGGCGTTCCTGCGCGGCCTGACCGGTGAGCGGTTCGCGGTGCGCAACTCCGGCGCGACGCTCGTCGTCGAGGGCGTGGGCGACCACGCGTGCGAGTACATGACTGGCGGGACGGTCGTCGTCCTCGGCCGGACGGGCCGCAACTTCGGCGCCGGCATGTCGGGCGGGACGGCGTACGTCCTCGACCTCGAGCCCGAGCTCGTGAACGTCGACGCGCTGCGCTCGGGCGAGCTCTCGCTCACGCCGCTCGACGACGACGACGCGGCGCTCGTCGGCTCGCTCCTCGTGCGGTACGCACAGGACACGGGCTCGCCCGTCGCCGCCGAGCTGCTCGAGGGTGACTGGCGCTCGCGCTTCACCCGTCTCCTGCCCACCGAGTACGCACGCGTCCGACGCGCGCTCGCGCAGGCCGAGGCCGACGGCCTCGACCCCGCGGCGCCCGGCGTGTGGGACCAGATCCTGGAGGTGGCCCGTGGCTGACCACCGTGGCTTTCTGAAGGTGCGGGAGCGCGAGCTCCCGCCGAACCGCCCCGTCGAGGTGCGGCTGCGTGACTGGAAGGACGTGCACGCGCACCTCGAGGAGGGTCAGCCGTTCCTCAGGGAGCAGGCTGGCCGGTGCATGGACTGCGGCGTGCCGTTCTGCCACAACGGCTGCCCGCTCGGGAACCTCATCCCCGAGTGGAACGACCTCGTGTGGCGCGGCCAGTGGGGCGACGCGATCGAGCGCCTGCACGCGACCAACAACTTCCCCGAGTTCACCGGGCGCATCTGCCCGGCCCCGTGCGAGTCGTCGTGCGTGCTCGGGATCAACCAGCCGCCGGTGACGATCAAGAACGTCGAGGTCTCGATCATCGACGAGGCGTTCGACCGCGGCCTGGTCACGCCGCAGGTGCCGCAGCGCCTCACGGGGCACACGGTCGCCGTCGTCGGCTCAGGCCCGGCGGGCCTGGCGGCCGCGCAGCAGCTCACGCGCGCCGGCCACACGGTCGCGGTGTACGAGCGGGACGACGCGATCGGCGGGCTGCTGCGCTACGGCGTCCCGGACTTCAAGCTCGAGAAGATCCACATCGACCGTCGCCTGGCCCAGATGGAGGCCGAGGGCACGCGCTTCCGCCCGGGGGTCGAGATCGGTCGCGACCTCACCTGGGCGCAGCTGCAGGCGCGCTACGACGCGATCGTCATCGCGACCGGTGCCACGGTGCCGCGTGAGCTGAGCGTGCCGGGCAACGACCTCGAGGGCGTCATGTTCGCGATGGACTACCTGCACCCGGCGAACGCCGTGGCCGCGGGCAAGACGGTCGCGGGCCAGGTCACTGCCGAGGGCAAGCACGTGGTCATCATCGGCGGCGGCGACACCGGCTCGGACTGCCTCGGCACCGCGCTGCGTCAGGGTGCGGCCTCCGTCACGACGCTCGCGATCGGCAAGCGCCCGCCCACGGACCGTCCGGCGAACCAGCCCTGGCCGACCGACCCGATCCTGTTCGAGGTCTCGTCCTCGCACGAGGAGGGCGGTGAGCGCGCGTACCTCGCGTCGACGGTGGCCTTCGAGCCCGACGAGACCGGCACGCGCGTCGCGTCGCTGCGCCTGGCGACCACGCAGTACCTGCCGGACGGACGTCGCGTCCCGACCGCGGGCACCGAGCGTGAGCTGCCCGTCGACCTGGTGCTCGTCGCCATGGGCTTCACCGGCCCGGAGACGCAGACCGCGGTCGCCCAGCTCGGTCTCGGCCTCACGTCGCGCGGTGCGTTCGCCCGCTCCGACGACTTCGCCACGGCGGTGCCGGGCGTGTTCGTCGCGGGAGATGCCGGTCGCGGCCAGTCACTCGTCGTGTGGGCGATCGCGGAGGGCCGCGCCGCGGCCGCCGCCGTCGACACGTACCTGTCAGGTGCGACGGAGCTCCCCAGCCCCGTCGAAGCCAGCACTCTGGCTCTTCGCCCCTGACCCCCTACCCGCGGGCCTCGGTGGTCCGACGGGACGTTCGGACCCAAGCACAAATCATCGAAAGGCATAGGCTCGCCTTCATGCGTAGAGCAAAGATCGTCTGCACCCTTGGCCCGGCGACGGAGTCGCTCGACATGATCCAGGCGCTGGTCGACGCCGGCATGGACGTCGCCCGGATCAACCGGAGCCACGGCGAGCCCGAGGAGCACGCCAAGGTCATCAAGAACGTCCGTGCCGCCGCCCAGGCGTCCGGTCGCTCGGTCGCGGTCCTCGTGGACCTGCAGGGCCCCAAGATCCGCCTCGGCCGTTTCATCGAGGGCAAGCACGACGTCGCCGTGGGTGACACGTTCACCATCACGGTCGACGACGTCGAGGGCACCAAGGAGCGCGTCTCGACGACGTTCAAGGGCCTGATCGGCGACGTGAAGCCCGGCGACCCGATCCTGATCGACGACGGCAAGGTGCTCGTCCGCGTCATCGAGGTCGTCGGCAACGACGTCGTCACGCGCGTCGAGGTGCCCGGCACCGTCTCCAACAACAAGGGCCTCAACCTGCCCGGCGTGGCCGTGTCCGTCCCCGCCATGAGCGACAAGGACGAGGCCGACCTGCGCTGGGGCCTGGCGCAGGGCGCCGACTTCATCGCGCTCTCGTTCGTCCGGGCCGCCTCGGACTACGACCGCGTCCGCCAGATCATGGAGGAGGAGGGCCGGGTCGTCCCGGTCGTCGCCAAGATCGAGAAGCCGCAGGCCGTCGAGAACCTCGCCGAGATCGTCCAGGCGTTCGACGGCATCATGGTCGCCCGCGGCGACCTGGGTGTGGAGCTGCCGCTCGAGCAGGTCCCGCTCGTGCAGAAGCGCGCCGTCGAGCTCGCTCGTCGTAACGCCAAGCCGGTCATCGTCGCCACCCAGGTGCTCGAGTCGATGACGACGAACCCGCGCCCGACGCGTGCCGAGGCCTCGGACTGCGCCAACGCCGTGCTCGACGGCGCCGACGCGGTCATGCTCTCGGGCGAGACCAGCGTGGGCGACTACCCGATCGAGACCGTCCGCACGATGGCCCGGATCATCGAGGCCACCGAGCAGCTCGGTCGTGAGCGCATCGCGCCGCTCGGCTCGACGCCCCACACGCGTGGTGGCGCGATCACCCGTGCCGCCGCCGAGATCGGCGAGCGGATCGGCGTGAAGTACCTCGTGACGTTCACGCAGTCCGGCGACTCGGCGCGGCGCATGTCGCGCTTGCGTTCGCCGATCCCGCTGCTCGCGTTCACGCCGGTCGAGTCGGTGCGCAACGTGCTCTCGCTGAGCTGGGGCGTGCAGACCTACCAGGTCCCGACCGTCTCGAGCACCGACGAGATGGTCGACCAGGTCGACAAGACGCTGCAGGCCAACGGTCTCGCCGAGACCGGTGACTACGTGGTGGTCGTGTCCGGCGCGCCCGTGGGCGTGGTGGGCTCGACGAACTCGATCGTCGTGCACAAGATCGGCGACGAGTCCGAGCGCATCGCCTGACGTCCTGACCTCGACGGGCCCGTCGCCCGGTCCACGTGACCGGCGCGGCGGGCCCGTCGTCGTACGCGCCCGTCGTCGTACGCGCAGGACGGCCCGAGCGTCAGGGGGTGTGCGGTGGCGCGAGCTCGCGCAGGGCGTCCACCAGGACGCGGTTGAACGCGTCGGGAGCGTGCGTGTTGACGTCGTGCCCGGCACGGGGGACCACGGTGAGCCGCGCGCCGGAGTGTGCGCGCAGGTAGCGACGCTCCTCGAGGCGCAGCGGGTCGCGACGACCGTTCACGAGCCAGACGGGCAGCGTCAGACGGCGCAGGTCGGACAGCGGCGAGTAGGCGGCGAGGGCGCGCAGCATGTCGGTGACGACGTGCCACGAGCCGCCGCCGAGCCGCAGCGCGCGGGTGACACCGGTCGAGACCCGGCTGTAGCCGCGCAGCAGCGGCCCGCGGGTCTGCGTCGAGCACCCCGCTGCGACGACGCCGGCGATGCGGTCCTCGTGGCGACCGGCGTAGGCGAGGGTCACGTACCCGCCGAGCGAGAGCCCGACCAGCAGCGGGGGAGCCGAGCAGCCCGCGACCGCCGCGTCGACGGCCTCGAGCGCGCCCTCGAGCGTGAACCGCTCGTGGGACCGCGCGCCGTGCCCGGGAAGGTCGATCGCGACGGCGACGTGCCCGAGTCGCTCGAGCTCGGCGACCTGGGGCGCCCAGATGGCCGACGACGTGCGCGTGCCGTGCACGAGGACGATCGGGCGCGCCTCGGCGCCGATCTGCCGTGCGGCGTGGGCGACTGCGGCGGCGTCTGGGGCCGGGTCGACGACGAGCGTGGGGCGGGTCGCGCGGGGGGACGCGGCGGTGCGGGGGAGTGCAGGGGTGCTGATGACGAGCTCCTGGCGTGGGGACTGGCGCGAGCATACGCGCGCCGTCTGGGAGCGCCCGGGTGGACGGCCGGCGTGCACGAGGTCTCCCCACGGCGGACGCACGACCCGCCCCGCCATCGATCGTCCCGTTCTGCTCAGGCGCGGTCGGTCGGGTGCCGATAGGTCGATGACGGCCGTCGTGTCACTGGGAGGTGCTGTGAAGCAGCTGGGCGAGATTCTGCTCGAAGAGGGTCTGGTCACCGAGGCGCAGCTGCTGTCTGCGCTCGACGAGCAGCTCGTGTCGGGCACGTCCCTGGGGCGCACGCTGGTCGAGCTCGGGATGCTGACGGAGAACCAGCTCGTCCAGGCGCTCGCCGCCCAGGTCGGGATGCAGTTCATCGACCTCGACGAGCACCCCGTGGACCGCGCCGCGGTCGCGATGGTCCCCGGCGCTCTGTGCCGTCGGTACAGCGTGCTGCCCATCGCCATCCAGAACGGCGTGCTGATCCTGGCGACGGCGGACCCGGGCAACGTCATGGCGGTCGACGACGTGCGCACGATGTCGGGGATGCAGGTCACCCCGGTGATCGCGACCTACGACAACGTCGTGCGCGCGATCGACCGGTTCGTCCGTGCCGACGGCGAGATGGAGAACCTCTCGTCGGCGTTCGAGGATGCGCAGGCCGAGCCCGAGGCCGACCTGTCGAAGATGGGCGACTTCGTCGACGACGACGCGCCGATCGTGAGGTACGTGAACCTGCTCGTGACGCAGGCGATCACCGACCGCGCCTCGGACATCCACATCGAGCCGTCCGAGCACGACCTGCGCGTGCGCTACCGCATCGACGGCGTGCTGCACGAGACGCAGCGCTCGCCCAAGAACATCACCGGCGGCGTCATCTCCCGCGTGAAGATCATGAGCGACATCGACATCGCCGAGAAGCGCAAGCCGCAGGACGGCCGCATGTCCGTGGTGCACAACGGTCGCAAGATCGACCTGCGCGTGGCGACGCTGCCGACGGTGTGGGGCGAGAAGATCGTCATGCGTATCCTCGACAACTCCACGGCGAGCCTGGACCTGCGCGACCTGTCCTTCCTCGACCACAACTACGAGACGTACAAGGAGTCGTACACCAAGCCGTACGGCATGATCCTGGTCACCGGTCCCACCGGCTCGGGGAAGTCGACGACGCTGTACGCCACGCTGAACGCCGTCTCCAAGCCCGACATCAACGTGATCACCGTCGAGGACCCGGTCGAGTACCGCCTCGCGGGCATCAACCAGGTGCAGGTCAACCCGAAGGCCGGGCTCACGTTCGCGGCCGCGCTGCGATCGATCCTGCGCTCGGACCCGGACGTGGTGCTGCTCGGTGAGATCCGTGACCACGAGACCGCGCAGATCGCCATCGAGGCAGCCCTCACGGGACACCTCGTGCTGTCCACGCTGCACACCAACGACGCCCCGTCTGCCGTGACGCGTCTGACGGAGATGGGCATCGAGCCGTTCCTCGTCGGGTCCGCGCTCGACTGCGTCGTCGCCCAGCGCCTCGCGCGGCGCCTGTGCTCGAAGTGCAAGGTGCCGTACCAGCCGTCCGTCGAGGAGATGGAGGCCGCACGGTTCCCGTGGGTCCCGGGGGAGCCCGTGCCCGAGCTGTTCCGGCCGGGCGGGTGCACGGCATGCTCCAAGACCGGCTACAAGGGACGGCTCGCGCTGCACGAGGTCATGCGGGTCACCGAGGAGATCGAGCGGCACGCCGTCGCGCACTCGTCGGCCGCCGACATCGCGAACACCGCCATGCAGCAGGGCATGACCTCGCTCCGCAACGACGGCTGGTACAAGGTCGTCATGGGTCAGACCTCGATCGAGGAGATCCTGCGCGTCGTCGCCTGACCTGGTCTCCGGCGTGGGTCCGGGGTCGAAGTACCTGGGGCGATCTGCTCAAGTCGGGTGCGGCGACCGCCGATGAAGCGACCGGGGCCAGGAGGCCGACCTGACGTCGCGGGCTGCGCGACACCCGGGAGGAAATGACGTGAGCGAGTACTACCAGCCGCAGGGCGAGCCGACGCGCCCCCTGCCGCCGTACCGCCCGGCAGGGCCGCAGGCCGGAGCCCCCGCGGCGGGCGGTCAGCCGACGTTCTCGCCGATCCCCTCCCAGTCGGTCGGTGCGCCGTTGCCGCCGACTGCCCAGCAGCCCGTCGCTCAGCCGCAGCCCGCCGCGGCGGGAGCGACGCTGTCGGTCGCAGCGGCGCGCGAGCAGTTCCGCACCCCGGCGTCGCCGGCGACGGGGAGCGTCGCGCACCCGACCTTCACGCCGGCCGGCGCCGCGTACGCGCCCGGGGGCGGCACGCCCGGCCCCGCGGCCGCCTTCACGCCCGGTGGAACGACGCCCGCACCGGCCGCGACGTTCCACCCGAACGGTCCGGCGGCGCCCGCCACCTTCACCCCCGGCGGTGCCACGTTCAGCCCGGTGCCGTCCCAGTCGCAGCCACCGGCACCCGCGGCCGCCGCACCGGTCGGCACCTTCACGCCCGCACCGGCGCAGCAGGCACCGGCCGCGCCGCAGGGGCCGCGCCCGGGGCAGGCGCCCGCAGGCGGCCAGCCGACCGCTCAGCGTCGTGACCGTGCCGCAGCGCGGGTCGGCATGGCGCAGGAGGCGCAGGAGGGGGACATCTCGATCGACGACGTGCTGACCCAGATGGTCGAGCTCAACGCGTCGGACGTCCACTTCACCACCGGCGCGCCGCCGATGGTCCGCATCTCGGGGGCGCTCAAGCCGCTCGAGGGCTTCCCGGCGATGATGCCGGAGCCGCTGCGGCGCACGCTGTACTCGATCCTCACGCAGAAGCAGCGCGAGACGTTCGAGACGAACCTCGAGCTGGACTTCTCGCACGCGGTGCGCGGGCTCGCGCGCTTCCGAGTGAATCTCTACCAGCAGCGTGAGTCGATCGGTGCCGCGTTCCGCGTGATCCCGTACGAGATCAAGCCGCTCGAGGAGCTCGGCGTCCCCGCGGTCGTCGCGAACTTCGCGGGCCTGCCGCGTGGCCTCGTCCTGGTCACGGGCCCCACGGGCTCGGGCAAGTCGACGACGCTCGCCTCGATCGTCGACCTCGCGAACCGCACGCGCGAGGACCACATCATGACCGTCGAGGACCCGATCGAGTTCCTGCACCGGCACAAGAAGTCGCTGGTCAACCAGCGCGAGGTCGGCGCGGACACCCTGTCGTTCGCCAACGCGCTCAAGCACGTGCTCCGGCAGGACCCGGACATCATCCTCGTCGGCGAGATGCGCGACCTCGAGACGATCTCGGTGGCGCTCACCGCAGCCGAGACGGGCCACCTGGTCTTCGCGACGCTGCACACGCAGGACGCCGCGCAGACCATCGACCGTGTCATCGACGTGTTCCCCGCGCACCAGCAGGACCAGGTCCGCACGCAGCTCGCGGGCGCGCTGCAGGGCGTCGTCTGTCAGACGCTCTGCAAGCGGGCGGACTCGCCCGGCCGCGCGGTCGCGACCGAGGTGCTCGTGGCCACGCCCGCGATCCGCAACCTCATCCGTGAGGGCAAGACGCACCAGATCTACTCGTCCATGCAGGCCGGCGCGAAGCAGGGCATGCACACGATGGACCAGCACCTGGCCGAGCTCGTGAAGCAGGGGAAGATCACCTACGAGGTCGGCCTCGAGAAGTGCCACCACGCCGAGGACTTCAACCGGCTGACCGGCCGGTTCTCCGGTGCCACGCAGGGCAGCGCCAACCTGGCCGACCCTGTGATGACCGGCGAGCCGATGCTCGGCGCCACGCACGGACAGGTGATGTGATGTCGAACGAGGCGAAGACGTTCGAGTACGCGGTCCGCGACAAGAGCGGCAAGCTCGTCAAGGGCCGCGTCGAGGCGCCCACCCAGGCGGCGGTCGCGAACCGTCTGCGGGACATGGGCCTGGCCGCGGTCTCGATCTCCGAGGTCAGCTCCGGCGGCCTCAACCGCGAGATCAACATCGGTGGGGAACGCGTCGGGCTCAAGGACCTCGCGGTCATGTCGCGCCAGATGGCGACGATGATCGACTCGGGCCTGTCGCTGCTGCGCGCGCTGTCGATCCTGGCCGAGCAGACCGAGAGCAAGCCGCTCGCGCGGATCATCGGCCAGGTCCGCAACGACGTCGAGGTCGGCACCGCGCTGTCGATCGCGTTCGCGAAGCACGACCACATCTTCCCGCCGCTCATGATCAACATGGTCAAGGCGGGGGAGGTCGGCGGCTTCCTCGACAAGGCGATGGTCTCGATCGCGGACAACTTCGAGGCCGAGGTCAAGCTCAAGAACAAGATCAAGTCGGCGATGACCTACCCGGTCGTGGTGTTCGTGGTCGCGATCCTCGCGACGATCGGCATGCTGCTGTTCATCGTCCCGGTCTTCGCGGGGATGTTCACGACGCTCGGCGGCGACCTGCCGCTGCCGACCAAGATCCTGGTCCAGCTCTCGGAGTTCATGAAGATCACCATCATCCCGCTCGTGATCGCCCTCGCGGTCTTCAGCGGCTGGTGGGGCAAGCACAAGAACGACCGCGCGGTGCGCGAGAAGATCGACCCGCTCAAGCTGCGCCTGCCGGTGTTCGGCAACCTGTTCCGCAAGATCGCGGTCGCGCGGTTCACCCGTAACTTCGGCACCATGATCAGCTCGGGCGTCCCGCTGCTGCAGGCGCTCGAGGTGGTCGGCGAGACGAGCGGCAACATGGTCGTCGAGCACGCCGCCAAGGACGTGCAGGAGTCCGTGCGCCGTGGTGAGTCGCTCGCCGGCCCGCTCGCGCACCACGCCGTCTTCCCGCCCATGGTCGTGCAGATGATGGCGGTCGGCGAGGACACGGGCGCGCTCGACACGATGCTCGGCAAGGTCGCCGACTTCTACGACGACGAGGTCGAGGCGACCACCGACCAGCTCACGAGCCTCATCGAGCCGATCATGATCGTCGTCATCGGCGCGATCATCGGCAGCATGGTCATCGCGATGTACATGCCGATCTTCGGGATCTTCAACCTCATCGAGTAGGTCGCAGGCACGGGCCTGGGTACCGGGCCACCACGACGCCCCACGCAACGCCGCCGGTCCTCTCGGCGGCGTTGCGTTTTGTCCGTCGATGCCCGGCAAAGGATCACCGTGCGCCGTTCGGGTGAATCTGCGTCGAACTGGAACTCACGCTTAAGTCCGGGGCACCAGCGGACGATCTTGCGGGAGTAGTTCTGAACCGGCCCTGCGGCCGGACTGAGTTGGACATCCACAGCATTCGCACTCGACTTCAGGAGCTCAGCAATGATCGCTCGCATCCGCAAGTCCATGCAGGAGAAGGACCAGGGCTTCACCCTGATCGAGCTCCTCGTCGTCATGATCATCATCGGCATCCTCGCGGCCATCGCGATCCCGGTGTTCCTCAACCAGCGCAAGAAGGCCGAGGACTCGGCGGCCAAGGCGGACGTCTCCACGCTCGGCAAGGAGATCGCCACCTACTTCGTCGACTGGGACGGCGCCACGGCCGTGACCGCCGGCATCACGGCCCCCCCGAACGCGAAGCTCCAGGTCAACGGCGAGGACGTCGGCAACGCGTCCAAGAACGTCGAGTTCGGCAACCTGACCGGCGCGTCGGACGACCAGGGCTGGTGCGTCTACGTCACCAACGACAAGGGTGACAAGGCCGCGACCGGCTACAAGTACTCCGCCGCGGGCGGCCTCGAAGAGGGCACCTGCTGATCTGACGCTCTGACGAGAAAGGGCGGGAGTTTCGACTCCCGCCCTTTCTCGGAGGCTCGATGCCCGATTTATGTCCGGTTATCGGATTCGTACTCTAGACCCCGTGATCTCACCCTTCCGGCCGATTCCCATGTGATTCCCACGGCGGTTGGATGAGTGACCAGCGCCAGATCTCAGGCCGATCCAAGAAAGGCCCGGCACACATGCGTCCACGTCCGCCCCTCGAAGACGAGCGCGACGACGGTGGGTTCTCGATGGTCGAGCTCACCGTGGCCATGCTCGTGCTGGGGATCCTGTCGATGGTCGTGGTCGGGATCGTGCTGCAGACCCAGGCGATGAGCGTCTCGAACCGCAGCAGGGTCGCTGCGGCCAACCTCGCGGCGCGCGAGCTCGACATCGTGCGCGAGGAGTTCAGCCGGGACGCCGACGCGCCGGCCGAGGTCGCGGACGAGGGCACGGTCGACAACCCGCACCCGCTCACCGGTCAGGTCGCGGGTCAGCCGCTCGTGGTCGACGGGACGTCGTACACCGTGCGCCGCACGAGTGCCTGGAACCTCACCGGGCACGGGGTCTCCGCGTGTGACGGCGGCTCGGTCGTCAACTACCCGACGCTGCGGGTGGCCGTCGAGGTCACCTGGGACGGCATGGGTCAGGTGGCGCCGGTGACGTCGGTCGCGGCGCTCGCGCCGCGCAAGGACGACAAGGTCGTCGGCACGCACGGTTACGTGGCCGTCAAGGTCTCGACCGCCAAGGGGGCACCCAGCTCGGGCCGGTCGGTGATCGTGTACTCGGCCACGGAGACGCGCTCGGGCGTCACCGACGCGTCCGGCTGCGCGGTGGTGCAGGTGAACCCTGCGAGCTCGGGCACCCTGTACTCCGCCAGGCTGTCGGACTCCGGCTACGTCGACGTCTCCGGCACGGCCGAGCCGGTGAAGTCCGTAGGACTGGTGGAACGCGGCAAGCTCAACAACAACACGACCTTCGCGTACGACAAGGCCATGGCCCTGCGGATCCGGTTCGTCGACGCGGCCGGCGACCTCGTGGCCGACTCGGATGTCGCGGGCCAGCCGTACACGCTCGTCGCGGCGGAGTACGCAGGAGCCTCGGGCGCCCGGCTCCTCGTCGCCGACGCCGCGGTCGTCGACCTCACGGGGCTGTGGCCGACGCAGTACGGCGCCTACCTGGGCACCCTGCCTCCCGCAGGCGGCTACGCCACGGTCGCCCCGGGCGGACCCGGCATCCCGACCATCGACGTGGTGGTGCCGTGATGAGACCACGTCTGGACCGCCTGCGCCGCGACGAGCGCGGCACGAGCCTGGCCGAGCTGCTGATCGGCATGACCATCTTCTCGATCCTCATGGCCGCCCTCACGACGCTCGCGATCGGGTACCACCGTGTGAACGCGCAGAGCATCGCCCGCCAGGACCAGGTCGACGCGGCGCGCACGGCCGCTGAACGGCTCACGAAGGTGGTGCGCACGGCCGTCAAGCCGAGCCAGCTCATCAACTGCGTGACGTCGACGTGCTCCGAGCTCGACGCCTTCGTGAGCGCGTCGTCGACGTCCATGAAGTTCTACGCGAACCTCGACAACGCGGGGAACGCCGTGGGGCCGCGTCAGGTGACCTACACGCTCGAGCCGACGGGCGCGGGCGAGGCGCGGCTCGTCGAGCGCGTGCAGCGCCCGGACTCGTCGACCCCTGGGAGCAACGGCTACAGCTACTGCGACGCCCTCGCGGCGGGCGCCTCCGGGACGTGCAAGGCGCGCATGACGACGAAGGTCCTGGCCGAGGGCGTGCAGACGGACGGGCCGGTCGCTCCGCTCGTCTACTTCAACAACGACGGCGACGCGATGACCCCCGGGTCGGGCGGTGCCTTGACGGCCCTGCAGATCGACCAGGTCCTGTCGATCGAGTTCACCCTGCGGGTCCGGTCCGACGACCGGAACTCCACGGGACCCACGACCTACATCCAGCGCGTCCTGCTCCCGAACTCGCAGGCCGTGCTGCGTCCAGGGGAGGACGAATGAGCCCGGCCCGAGCAGTCCGCGTGCGGCAGCGTGTGCGGACGCGGGTGCTCGCACCCCGCACGGCACCCGACGGGGAGCGCGGGTCGATCCTCGTGGTCGTCGTCGGGACGATGCTCATCCTCGGCATGCTCGCGATGACCGGGCTGACGTACACGATGAGCAGCCAGAAGTTCGCGCGGTACGACCAGGACTACTCCTCCGCGATGGCGGCGGCGCAGTCGGGCGTGGACGACTTCATCAGCCGGATCAACCGGATGGACGCGTACGGCTACACCCCGGACTGCACGAACGCGGCGTGGCGCGGCCCGATGCCGGCGAGCAGCAACGCGTGCGGCTGGGGCCCGTCGACGGCGGTGGGCTGGTTGCCGGTCGAGCCCGGGCAGACGAACCCGCGCGCGCCGCACTTCCACTACACGGTCGACTCCTCGCAGCGGGCGCAGGGCACCTACCGGCTCGTCGTCACGGGCCGGGTCCGCGACACGTACCGCACGATCGACACGACCGTCGGCAAGGGTGGCTCGACCGACTACGTCTACTACACGGACTTCGAGTCGGCCGACCCCGCGAACGTCCAGGCGTACGGCGCGGGCGGCACCTCGGTCGTCGCGTGCGGCAAGGACGGCTCGTCGAGCGCGTCGTACTGGCACTCGGTCCCGAGCCGTTCGGGCAAGGGCTGCACCGAGATCACGTTCATCGGCGGTGACTCGCTGGACGGCGAGGTGTTCACCAACGACACGATCCTCGGCACCGCCTACTCCGGTCTGAAGCCGCGCTTCGTCAAGCAGGTCTGGACCGCCGACCCCAAGTGCGCGACGGCCACGGCGTCGTCGTCCACGTGGGAGTCCAAGTGCCTGCGCTCGGGGAGCGTCGCCGACTTCAACGGGGTCAGGCCGAAGTACCACGACCCGCTCTACCTGCCGGACAACTCCGCGGCCTTCGCGTCCACGCCCGGCTGCCACTACTACGGCTCGACGCGCGTCGTGTTCGCCGCCAACGGCACCATGCGGGTCTGGAACAAGACGGCGGTGAACGGCGGCAAGGCGCCGACGCCGACGGCCGCCCCCGGCGGCACCGCACCGACCTGCGGGACGCTCGCGCAGCTCAACAGCGCGTCCGGCGCGACGGTGCCCGTGCCGACCGACATGGTCATCTACGCGGACCACTCCGGCGCTGCGAACCGGCAGTGCTTCGCCGGCGAGCTCGGCGGACCGACGGGATCGACCCTCCCGGTCGGCTCGTTCACGGGCGCCAACCCGACGTCGGCGAGCTCGACGTACACGGCCGACGAGAACATGCTCGAGCTGACGAAGCAGTGCGGCCGGGGCAACCTCTACGCGGAGGGCGTGCTGAACGGCCGCGTGACGCTCGCCTCGGCCCAGTCGATCATCGCGACCGGTGACCTGGTGCTCAACGGCGGGACGGTCACCGGCACGGACCTGCTCGGCCTGGTCGCGACCGACTCCGTCGAGGTCTTCCACCCGCGGCTCGGCACCATGAAGGCCCAGGCGAAGTGCGCGGTCTTCTACTCCAACGGCACGTGCAAGACGTACAGCTCGACGCAGTTCGAGTGGAAGAGCGCGCTCGAGAGCGTCGGTGAGGTCTCGGGCTGGCCCCAGCGCTACAAGGAGCCGGGCGCACCCGCGTACGTCCCGACGAAGGGCATCCAGATCGCCGGGTCGATCCAGACCCTGCTGCACTCGTTCTACGTGCAGAAGTACAACGTCGGCGGGGACAAGGGCACGCTGTTCGTCAAGGGCTCGATCGCGCAGCGCTGGCGCGGCGTCGTCGGCCAGACGGTGAGCGGGACCCAGAACGGCTACACGAAGCTCTACCAGTACGACACGCGCCTGCAGTTCACGACGCCGCCCTACTTCCCGAAGTGGGCCAACGCGAAGTACACGCTGCGTTACTCCGGAGAGGTGAACACGCCCGCCGCGACCCGGACCTGATGCCGCGTTCCTCCTGCCGCGTCGCTTTCGCCCGTCTCGTCAGCCAAGACGTGCGTGTGCACGCGGCCGGCGGGGCTCATGGTGGCGCCGAGTTGCGCCGATACGTCGGTCAGGACTCCTGGACGACTGTCCGTGGGAGCGGTGTCATGAGTGGGAGGTCGTCCGTGGCCGAGGTTCGACCGCCGACGAGCGAGGACGACTCCGGGTTCACGCTCATGGAGCTCCTCGTCGCGATGATCATCATCGGCGGGGTGCTGCTCGGCCTGGCCGCGGTGCAGACCTCCGCACTGGTGACGACCGCGCAGACGCGGCAGCGCACCCTCGGGACCGCGGTGACCAACCAGGTCATGGAGCAGCTGCGCGCACTGCCGTGGAACACGCTCAACAAGGGCCTGCACGCGGGCTTCGCGAGCGCCGACGGCGTCGACCCGAACGTGTCCGGCACGCACCTGCGCCCGCCGATGGAGCCCAGCATCGACGAGGTGCTCATCACGAGCACCGCTCAGGCCACCAACCGCGCACCGTTGTCCGGCGCCAGCGGCTCGAACGTCACGCGCACGAGCAACCCGGAGGCACCGGGGATCCGCTTCACGTCGCGCTCCTACGTCACCCGGGCCGCAGCGGATCCCGACGTGCTCACGCTGACCGTCATCACGACCTGGAAGGCGAACCAGCAGGCCAAGCAGCGCCACGTGGTCATGCGCTCGAGCGCCTACGCGCCGCAGGGCGGCTGCGGTGACGCCAACAACCAGCCGTACCTCGGCGCGTGCCAGGCGCTGTTCTCGTCCAGCGCGGGTGGCACCGGACCGCAGACGACCATCACGGCCGCGTTCGGCGGAGTCGTCGGCGACCCCGCGGTCGACTCGACCACGCCGATCCTGCCGGGCACCGACACGACCGTCGCCTCGTTGCGCGTCGGTCAGGCCGGCGTCGGCGTCACGGCGCAGCAGTCGACGAACGCGGAGTCCAGCGCGCTGCACGCGAGCGGCGCGCTGACCGCCGCCGGCGCGACCGACCCGAGCGCGACGACGGGCGGTGACAAGGCCGCGATCCAGGCCTCCAACGACGTCGGGTCGGCTGGCGCCGCTCCGCTCGACCCCGCGCCGGTGACGTCCGTGGGTGTCGCGGGCACGCTCGCGGTCGACACCGGCCCGCTGCGGCTCGCCCTCACGCCCGGCTCCGGGGACCAGGGGAAGGTCAGCTCCTCGACGGTGACGTCGTGCGCGACCGGGATCCCCGCGGCGGCGCCCTGTGCCGCCTCGGTCCTGACGTCGTCCTCGCCGTCCGTCACGGCGCTGACGATCACCGGGACCACGTTCGAGCTCAGCCGGATCGGCAGCTCGAGCATGACCACGTTCGGGGCGCGCCTGAGCACGGCCGTGGGCGCCTCCGCCATCGGCTGCACCACGTTGTCGGGCCCCGGCTGCACGGCGGCCGGTGCATCGCGCAGCCTGGGCACCGTCACCTCCGGCTCCGGGCCGTGGTCCGGGGGCAAGGCGAGCAGCGGTCTGCTGCAGGTCACGTCCTACACGGACGCGACGCGGGTGGACCGCGGCCTCGCGCAGCGGACCTCGGCCGCCGTCACGACGCGCTCGGGATCGGTGCGGTACTGGAACGGCTCGGCGTACACGACCGTGACGCTCTCGGGGGCGACGAACATCACCGCGAACACGGGCGCGGTCACCTGGGCCAGCGGCGCCTACACCGTGACCGCGAGCGGTCAGGTCTCCGTCACCCCGGTCTCGTCGCTCGCGTCCGCGGCGGATCCCGCGGGCTGCACGGGCGAGGGATGCTCGATCTCGTCGGAGACCGGCGCGATCACCCTCGCCGTGCACTACCGCGTCACGGGCCCGTCCGGCACCTTCGCGTTCGTCGTCACGACGAGCCTCGGCGGTGCCCGCGCGGCGGCCGGCTTCAAGGCGGCTCCCGGTGCGTGAGTCGATCGCGCGCGTGCGCGCGCTGCAGCGGCGTGACGAGTCGGGCTACACGCTCGTCGAGCTCCTCGTGGTCATGGGGATCTTCATGGGTCTCATGACGATCGTGTTCGGGATCATGCTCACGATGGCGCGCCAGACGAAGGACAACCTGGCCCGCACCGAGGCGACCGAGCAGGTCCGGATCGGGCTCATGCAGATCGACCGGCAGGTGCGCTCGGGGAACGTGATCTCCGACCCGGCCGCCGAGACGTTCGCGATGTCGGGCGCCGACACCCACTACTCGCTGCGCGTGTACACCCAGACCGACGGCGTCTACCAGTGCGTGCAGTGGCGCGTCGTGTTCGGCGCGACCTCGGAGTTCGGGCGCCTGGAGTACCGGTCGTGGAAGCCGTCGTGGCAGTCCACCGGTGGCGTCGAGTCGTGGCGCACGGTCGCTCGCGACGTCGTGCGGCCGACGTCGGCGACGGTCGTCGAGACCGACCCGAGCACCTGGCCGCCGTTCTTCGTCGAGCAGACCAACGCCGAGTCGTCGTCCAACGCGCAGACCATCCGCGTGACGCTGCGCGTCAAGGACCCCGACCAGCGCGAGGACTCGAAGGCCGCGACTGTCACGTCGACGCTCACGGGGCGCAACACGATCTTCGGCTACCCGGCCGACACCTGCTCGCCGGTCCCGCCGGCGTGAGGACGAGGAGGAGCAGCATGCGTGCAGTCATCCGCCGCCGGCTCGCGGGCTTCCGCGACGACCGGGGCAGTGTGCTCGTCGCCGCCGTCGCGGTCGCGATCGTCGGCGTGATGCTCGCGCTCACGGTGGTCGGCTCGGTCATCGTCGCGACGCGCAGCTCGGGCAAGGACCGCGCGCGCAGCACCGAGGTGCACGCGGCCGAGGGCATCGTCGACCACGTCTACGCCGACCTCGAGACCGCGACGCCGTGCCGCTGGCCGGCCACGGGGAGCGCCAGCGCGGGCACCACTCCGTCGCGCGTCACGGGCAACGCGACGATCGCGTACTTCGACAAGGACGGCAAGGCGCTCACCTGCGCGTCCGGCGCGGTCACCGGCGGGACGGCCGCCACGGCCGTCGTAACGGCGACGGCGAAGGAGGGCGACGGCTCGACGCGCACCATGCAGTCGAAGGTCGCGCTGACGCCCTCGGTGATCACGGGGCGCGGAGCGGCGATCTTCGCGGCGAACAGCATCATGACGACCAACTCGTTCACCGTGACGACCGCGCTGCCCGACACCGCCGTCGACGTGTGGGTCGACTCGGGGGACGTCGACTGCAACTCGGGCGTCACCGTCAACGGCAACCTGATCGTCGTCAGCGGGGGGGTGCGCATCTCGGGGGCCTGCCGGGTCACGGGCAACCTGTGGAGCAAGAAGGACGTCGAGATCTCCCAGGCCCACACGGGTGGCCTGCAGAGCGTCGGCCAGTCGCTGTTCGCGACCGCCAACGCGCGCATGAACTCGGGCGTGAAGATCGGTCAGGACGTCGTGCTGACCGGTGCGCTCACGCAGTGGGGCCCGATCCAGGTCGGCGGCGCGATCCGCACCGGTGTCGGCGCCGCGCAGATCCCGCAATACATCAAGAAGGGCCTCCCCGAGGTCACCTACCGCCCCTCGGACTGGGTCGGCTTCGCGAACACGGGGGACCGGCAGGCGGCCTACCGCACGTGGGTCCGGGCGAACGCGGCCGCCAACGGCGCGCCGAGCTGGGCGAGCTCCATGAACGCGAGCGGCACGCAGTGCACGGTCGCCGGCGCGAGCTACGACCTCAACGGCCCGCTCGTCGGCCCGACCGTGCCCACGGTGTTCGACACGCGCAACTGCGCGACGACGCAGTTCGAGAACGGTCTGAACATCAAGCTCCGGTCCGACATGGTGATCTTCGCGAACAGCTTCTACTCGACCGGCAACTTCCGCGTGACCTCGGCCGACGGCGCCCAGCACAAGTTCTGGATCATCGTGCCCGACAAGAACCCGAACGGCGTCGCGGAGTGCGCGGGCGGGATCGGCAACATCAAGGGCGACTCGGGCAGCCTCGCGGTCGCCCCGATCACGGTCTTCATGTACACGCCGTGCACGATCGACACGAACAACGACACGCAGATCCACGGACAGCTCTACGGTGGCACCGTCAACCTTCGCAACCCCGTGACGATCAACTACGTCCCGATCGGCATCCCGGGCGTCGACCTGCCCTCGACGGACCCGGTGGGCAACGCGGGCTATCGCGTGGACGTCGTCTACAAGCGCGAGATCGGAACTCCCTGAGCGCATGAGCGCAGCACTCGTCCTCCTGTCGGGTCTCGTCGGCCTGGCGATCGGCTCGTTCCTCAACGTCGTCGTCTGGCGTGTCCCGCGGGGTGAGTCCGTGGTGCACCCGCCGTCGGCGTGCCCGAGGTGCGGGCACGCGATCCGCGGGCGGGACAACGTCCCGGTGCTCTCGTGGCTCGTGCTGCGTGGTCGCTGCCGCGACTGCGGGGAGCCGATCTCGCCGCGCTACCCGCTCGTCGAGCTCGGGACCGGCGTGCTGTTCGCGCTGACGGCCTGGTGGACGGGCCCCGAGTGGGTGCTGCCGGCGCTGCTGTACCTCGTGGCGATCAGCGTCGCGCTCGCGCTCATCGACATCGACACGCACCGCCTGCCCAACGCGATCGTGCTGCCGTCGTACCCGGTCGCTCTGGTGCTGCTCGCCCTCGCGAGCTGGAACCCCACCGGCGACGCGGACTGGCAGGCGCTCGTGCGCGCGCTCATCGGCGGCGCGGTGCTGTACGCGGTCTACTTCGTGACGGTGCTCGTCTACCCCGCGGGCATGGGCTTCGGCGACGTCAAGCTCGCCGGGGTGCTCGGTCTCTATCTCGGGTGGTTCGGCTGGGGCGCGCTCGCGCTCGGCTGGTTCGCGGCCTTCGTGCTGGGCGGCGTCTACGCGGTCGCACTGCTCGCGCGTGGGCGGGCCGGGCGCAAGTCGGCGATCCCGTTCGGGCCCTGGATGCTGCTCGGCGCGGCCTTCGGGATCGTCGCGGGGGAGCCCCTGTGGACCTGGTACCTGGGCAGCATCTGACCTGCGTCTGAGGCGCGACCGGAGCAGCGCGGACGAGCCGGAAGCGATCACCGATTCCGCTCAAGTCGGGAGTGATCGCTCCCGATAGGTCAGAGGAATCCGCTCGCCGTCTGCGCATGAAGGGACACCCGTGGCCAACACACGTGTCATCGGCCTCGACATCGGCACGTCCGCGGTTCGCGCGGCCGAGCTCGAGTTCGGCGCCGGTGGACCGAAGGGGAAGACGCCGCCGACTCTGGTGCGCTACGGAGAGGTGCCGGTGCCGCTCGGCGCCGTCCGCGACGGCGAGGTCATCCAGCCTGAGAGCGTGGCCACCGCGCTGCGCCAGCTCTGGTCGCAGGCCAAGTTCGAGTCGAAGGAAGTCATCCTCGGCGTCGGCAACCAGCGTGTCCTCGTGCGCGAGCTCGAGGTGCCGTGGATGCCCGTCGCGCAGATCAAGGAGTCGCTGCCGTACCAGGTGGGCGAGATGCTCCCGATGGCGGTCGACGACGCGCTCCTCGACTTCTACCCGACGGGCGAGACGGACTCGCCGCAGGGCCGGCAGGCACGCGGCATGCTCGTCGCCGCCCAGCGCGACACCGTGACGGCGAACGTGCTCGCCGCGGAGGCGGCCGGTCTGCAGCCGCAGATGGTCGACCTGAACGCGTTCGCGCTGCTGCGCGCGCTGGCCCGCGGAGACCTCGCCAACGCGACCGCGGCCTTCGTCGACATCGGTGCGACCATCACGACGGTCGTCGTGGCCGCACGCGGGGTCCCGCGCCTGGTGCGCTCGCTGCCCTCCGGTGGTCAGCACGTGACGAACGCGCTCGCGACCGCGCGGAGCATCTCCGCGCCGGAGGCCGAGGCGCTCAAGCGCGAGATCGGCATCGGCTACGCGGTGTCCCCGGACCGGCAGGACGCCGCCGAGGCGGTCACGCACGTGGTGCGCGGGCTCGTCGAGTCCGTCCGCAACACGTTCGTCTACTACGCGGGGAACAACCCCGGCGGCGCCATCGACGTCGTCGTGCTGTCGGGCGGCGGCTCGCACCTGCCCGGCCTCGGCCAGTACCTGTCGAGCGCGAGCCGGCTCCCGGTGACGCTCGCCGACCCGCTCGCCGGTCTGCGCATGGCGAAGACCGCGCGCCGCGACCAGATCACCGGACGTGAGTCGTGCGTGGCTCTCCCGGTCGGACTCGCCTACGGAGTTGCCGCATGAGCGCGCTGCTGGAGCGTCCCCGCCTCAAGACCAAGGGTGGGGCGCAGACGATCGTCGGAACCACCCTCCCGCAGGTCAACCTGCTCCCGCCCGAGGTGCGTGCGGCCCGCGGGCTGCGCAGGACCAAGCGGATGCTGGTCTTCGTCCTGCTCGGCACGCTCGCGTTCTGCGCGCTCGCCTGGGTGTTCTCGCTGTTCGAGGCCTCGACCGCGCAGTCGGACCTGGATGCCGCCGACGAGGACACGCTGCGGATCCAGGGGCAGCTGGCCGACCCGAAGTACGCCGAGGTGCCCAAGGTCCTCGGCGCGCTCGACGCGAGCAAGCTGGCGCTGCCGCTCGCGATGTCGACCGACGTCAACTGGTCGGGCTACGTCGGGGCGATCGCCGCCGTGCTCCCGGAGGGCGCGAGCATCGACTCGTTCACCGTGACGTACGCGACGCCCATGGAGGGCGCCCCGGAGCCGACCTCCCCGCTGCAGGCACCGAGCCTCGGCCAGATCGCCTTCTCGGGTCGCTCGGTGGCGGTTCCCGACACGGCCGCATGGCTCAAGGCGCTCAACTCCGTCCCGGGCTTCCAGGACGCGTGGCTGGACTCGACGGCGGTGACCGGCGACGAGGAGAGCGGCGACTACTACGCGTTCTCGTCCACGGTGCAGGTCTCCGACCTCGCGCTGACGCACCGCTTCGGCCCAGTCCCCACGGGCGACGCGGCCACGGACAAGGCGGCCGACGACACGAAGACGGAGAACTGACATGGCTTCCAACGCGAAGCGCGCCTGGATCGGCGGCACCGCGTTCGCCGCCGCCGTGCTGGCCGCCGGCTCGTGGTTCTTCGCCGTCTCGCCGAACCTGACGGCGGCCTCGGAGCGCCGGGCGGAGGCCGAGGACACGCGCGCGTTCAACGACGTCCTCAACCTCAAGCTCGCCAAGCTCAAGTCCGACTTCGGCAAGCTCGACACCTACAAGGCGGACCTGGCCGCGGCCGAGACGCAGATCCCGCCGCAGGCGCAGCTCGAGACGTACCTGGACGGTCTCGACGCGATCGCGGTCGCCCGCGGGGTGACGATCACGGCCGCGACCGCCGGGACGCCGGAGGAGTTCGTCCTCGCGGAGGTCGAGGAGCCCACGCCGACCCCCTCGGAGTCCGCGGACTCCGAGGACGCCGCGACGGACGAGGAGACCTCTGACTCGAACGCTGCGGACAAGGAAGAGAAGAAGGGCCCGAAGATCCCCGAGGGGCTCACGGCGATCCCGGTCTCCGTGACGGTCCTGGGCACGTACGACAGCACCATGGCCTTCCTCGACGACGTGTACCGCACGACGCCCCGGGTCTTCCTGGTCTCGGCGCTCACGGGCACCTCGCAGAAGGAGTCCGAGGGCACCGCAGGGAAGCCGGCGACGGCGAGCGGCGACCAGGAGCTCGTCATCACGGGGTACATCTACGTGCTGCCGAACAAGCTGACCCCGGAGACGAGCGAGCCCCCGGCCGGCCCGATCGAGCTCCCGTCCAAGCCCGGCAAGAACCCGCTGCTCCCCGTCCAGGGCGACTGACCGGGTCACAGCACTTCTCGTACGACGACAGCGGGCGCCCGCGGTGTGGACCGACACCGTGGGCGCCCGTTGCCGCATGAAAGGATCACGGCATGCTGCGGTGGTTGACGGCTGGTGAGTCGCACGGTCAGGCGCTGGTCGGGGTCCTCGAGGGGCTTCCGGCCGGCGTCGAGGTCGTGACGGCGGACATCCAGGAAGCGCTCGCGCGGCGCCGGCTCGGGTACGGGCGCGGCGCACGCATGAAGTTCGAGCAGGACGAGGTGCGGATCCTGGGCGGGCTGCGCCACGGCGTCAGCCAGGGCGGACCGCTCGCGATCGAGATCGGCAACACCGAGTGGCCCAAGTGGGTCGAGGTCATGTCCGCCGACCCGGTCGAGGACCCGAGCGTGCTCGAGCGCGCGCGCAACGCGCCGCTCACGCGCCCGCGACCGGGCCACGCCGACCTCGTCGGCATGCGCAAGTACGCGTTCGACGACGCGCGGCCCGTGCTCGAGCGCGCCTCGGCGCGTGAGACGGCCACCCGCGTCGCACTCGGCACCGTGGCGGCGAAGCTGCTCGAGCAGGGCGCGGGCATCCGGCTCGTCTCGCACGTCGTCGGCATCGGTCCGGTCGCCGTGCCGGACGACGCCGACCTGCCGACCCCGGACGACGTGGCGGCACTCGACGCGGACCCGGTGCGCTGCCTGCACGCCGCGACGTCGGCCGCGATGGTCGCCGAGATCGACGAGTGCCACAAGGACGGCGACACGCTCGGGGGAGTGGTCGAGGTGCTGGCCTACGGCGTGCCCTCCGGGCTCGGTTCGTACGTCCACGCCGACCGGCGCCTCGACGCTCGCCTCGCGAGCGCGCTCATGGGCATCCAGGCGATCAAGGGCGTCGAGATCGGCGACGGCTTCCGCACGGCCACGCGTCGGGGCTCGGCCGCGCACGACGAGATCGACCGCGTCGACGGGCGCGTCCAGCGGCGCTCCAACCGCGCCGGCGGGCTCGAGGGTGGCATGACCAACGGCGAGATCGTCCGCGTGCGCGCCGCCATGAAGCCGATCTCGACGGTGCCCCGTGCGCTCGCGACGATCGACACGAGCACGGGTGAGCCGGCCAAGGCCCAGCACCAGCGCTCCGACGTGTGCGCCGTGCCGCCCGCCGCGGTGGTCGCCGAGGCGATGGTCGCCCTCGTGCTCGCGGACGCACTGCTCGAGAAGACCGGGGGCGACTCCGTCGCGGAGGTGCGCCGCAACCTCACCGCGTACGTCGCAGCGATCCCCGAGCTGCTCCGCTGATCCGCGGCTCGCTCGCGCCGCGGCAGTGCACGCGGTCCCAGGGCCGCTGAGCACCCCTCGACGACGAAGGTCCGGTCACCCCGCTCGGGGTGCCGGACCTTCGTCGTCGGTGCGATCAGCGGGCGACGACCGAGACCGCCGAGCTCGCCGCGCTGCTGCCGATGTTGCTGCGCGCCACGACGCGGAACCAGTAGCGCTTGCCCTTCGTCGCCGACGTCCAGCTGTAGCTCGTCGCGCTCGCCGTCGTCGTCTTGAGCGTCTTCCACGTCGAGCCGTTGGTGGAGTACTGGACGGCGTACCCGGAGATCGTCGAGCCGTTGGTGAGCGACTTGGTCCACGTGACCTTGATCGTCCTGGAGGCCGTCGCGGCCGCCTTGACGCCTGTCGGCGCGTACGGCTTGCCGGCAGGCTTGACGGACACCCCGCTCGAGTAGGTGCCCGTGCCGAGCTGCGACCGCGCGGCGACCCGCACCTGGTACGTCGTGCCGTTGGTCAAGCTGGACAGGCTCGTGGTGAGGGTCGTGGCGCTGGTCGTGCGCACCGAGGTCCACGCGCTCCACTTGAGCGTCTTCGGGTCCTGGACGCGTCGCTCGACGACGTACCCGGTGACGGCCGAGCCCCCGTTGGACGAGGGTGCGGTCCAGGAGATCGCCGCGGACCGGTCGCCGCGGACCGCCTTGACGTAGCGGGGTGCGGTGGGCAGCCCGAGCGTCGCGGCGCTGAGCGTCGCGGCGGGGCCGGCACCGATCACGTTGAGCGGCGCGACGCTGATCGTGTAGCTCGCCTTGGCCGACAGGCCGGTCAGCGTGACCGACGCGGAGGTCGACGTCCGGGCGGCCGTGACGGTGACCCAGCTGCCGGTGCCCTTGCGGTACTGCACCGCGTAGCCCGTGATCGGCGAGCCGCCGTTGTTGGTCGAGCTCGGTGCCGTCCACGAGACCTTGAGCGTGCTCGTGGTCGCCGTCGCGGCGAGGTTGGTGACGCCCGCCTTCGGCGCACCGGGGGTGGCCGCCGACTTGATGCCCGACCACGCGCTCGCGCCCTGGGCGTTGTACGCCTGGAGCTGGAACTCGTAGGTCGTGGCGACCGCGAGGCCGGTGAGGGTGCGCGACTCGACGCCCGGGTCGATGTCGAGCACCTCCCACTCGGTCGTGGCGCCGGTGCCGTTCGAGGCGCGGTACGCGAGCCTGTAGGCGGGTGCCTCGGACGAGCCGCGGTTGGCACCCGCGGGCGTGACCCACTGCACCGTCGCCGACGTGCCGGTGATCGTGAGCTTCGAGATCGCGACGCCCGCCGGCGGGTTGACGACGCTGAAGGTCCCGACGCTCGACCGGCCGAGCTTGACTCGGGTCGTCGACGTGCTGACCTTCTCCGGCACGGCGGTGACCTGCCAGTAGTAGGTCGTGCCGTACGCGAGCGTCGTCGGGATGGTGTACGAGGTGGCCAGGGTCTCCGCGGCCGTCGCGCTGTCGAGCGAGCCGGCGGCGTTCGCGTACTGCACCAGGTAGCGCGAGGCACCCGCGACCGGTTCCCAGTCGAGCACGCGGTTCCCCGTCGTGAGCACGGCGCCGTCGACCGTGACGCGCGCCGGGACGGGCGCTGCGATCGTGAAGGTGCCCGACGTGGCCTCGAGCGACTGGTAGCCGCTGTGGTCGTACGAGAAGACCAGCCACTCGTACGTGCCGTCGTCGAGGTCGCGCACGGTGGTCGCGGTCTGCGTGACCTGCGTGATCGCGCTCGGCCAGGACGAGCCGACCGCGCGGACCTTGACGCCGTACTTGGCGGCCGCGGTGGTGCCCGTCCAGGCCAGAGTGGCGGACGTCCCGTCGACGGTCGTGGTGAGCGCCGCGGGAGCAGGCCCGGCCACGGTGAACGGCACGCTCGACGTGAAGTTGCCGGGGTTGCCGAGCGCGTCGAGCGCCGCGACCTTGAACGAGTAGCTCCCGGGCGCGAGCGGCTTCTGCGCGGCGTCGAGCGTCTTGGCGACGTACCACGGGTACTCGACCTTGAGCATGCCCAGCGACGTGTTCGACGAGTTGAGGATCGTCACCGCGTACCCGCGGCTGCCGCCGTCGTTCGGTGCGGACAGCGACTGCGGGCGCCAGGAGAAGACGACGGAGCCGTCGGCGGCGGTCGTCACCGGGGTGACGCCCGCGAAGTCGATCGGCGTGCTGCTCTTCTGCCAGAAGCTCCCCGTGGTGAACGTCGAGCCGACCGGGATCGTGAACTCCGTGAAGGCGTCGTTCATCACGATGCCGCGGACCTGCCAGCAGTACTCGCCCGACGTCTCGTCGTCGAACACGCCGTTGATCTGCAGGTGCGTCTGCATCGTGTACTGGGTCGTCACGTGGACGCTGCAGTCGTAGTCGTGGAAGACCTTGACCTCGTACGCGTTCGCCCCGGTGACGGGGGACCACCGCATGAGCGGCGCGGGCTTGCCGATCGACGTCGTCGACTGGGTGGCCCATGACGCCTCGTCGACCACGGTCGTGGGGCCCGTGCCCTCGCGCGCTGCGGAGACCGTGAAGTACCGCTTGCGGCTCGTGTCGCCGTTGTCGACGTCCGACCACAGGGACTCCTGCGAGCCGGCGGGGGTCGTCGCCTGGAGGGTCGTCGATGCGTTGCCCGAGTAGTCGATCGCGCGCACGCGCCACTCGTAGAGGCCCCCGGCGTCCATGCGCTGCGACTTCGCCGAGTTCCACAGGCACTCGCGGTCGCCGTCGAGCGCCTGGCCGTCGTTGGTCCCCTCGACGATCTTCCCGACGATCGAGACGGAGGTCGACGCGGTACGGCAGGTCAGGGCCTTGCGGTTGTCCTCGGGGCTGCTCAGGATCGGGAGGGCCTCGACCTCGTACAGCGTCGCGCGGGGGACGGGGTTCCACGTGAGGTGGACCTGGTCGAGCGCGACGGGCGTCGGGTTCGCGACGTCGGTCGAGCCGAACGTCGGGACGGGGTAGGTCTTGGTGAAGCCCGCCGCGCTCGTCGTCGCGGCGTCCTGGCCGCCCCACGCCTTGCGGAACTCGACCGCGGTCGAGGGCTGGCCGGGCGCGCCGGCCGGGTCGTACGCCGTGACCTGCCAGAAGTAGTTGCCGTCGACGAGCTGCGTGAGCGGGACGTACGTCGTGCTCGTGGAGTCGCCGGTGATCTTCACGGTCGTGACCACGCCGGTCGCACCGTCGACCGACTGGCCGATGGCGATCGAGTACCGCGCGGCGCCGGCCACGGGCGTCCAGCGGAAGGTGAGGTCGCTCTGGATCGTCGACGTGCCGATCGGGGACAGGAGCGTCGGAGCCGAGCTCGCCGCGGTCCAGCGGACGGTGAACCGGCCCGCCTCGGTCTGCGCGGGACCGGTCACGGGGTTGGTCGTCGCCGTCGCCGAGAGCGGGTTGGCGAAGACCGCCTGCACCTTCCAGTACAGCTGCACGGGGGCGCCGCTGGAGGTGCGCTCGAGCGGAGCGGTCGGCGTGTGGTGCGTGCCGGTGAGGTTGGGGACGACGGTCGTGACGCCCGAGGCCCACTCGGGGCTCGAGGAGTACGTCAGCGTGTACGAGACCGCTCCCTCGACCGGGCTCCAGCGGAACGACACGGGGTCCGGGTAGTCGAACACCGCGTCCTGCGCGGGCGCGACGAGGGTCGGCGTGCGGGCGGCGTCGACGTCCACGAACGCGGGCGCGGAGAAGTCGCCGCGCGTGGAGACGCTCGTGGTGGCCTGTGCGGCCACGCGCCAGTAGAGGCCGCGCGCCTCGGTCGAGCCGAGCGTGCGCTCCGGGATCCAGCTCAGCGCGGTCGTCGTGCGGGTGGCGATGACGTTCGACGTCGCGAACTGGTCGTCCGTGGCGACCTCGATCACGTACGTCGTCGCTCCGTCGACACCGTCCCACGTGAACTGCGTGTCGCCGTTGACGACGCGGGTGCCGAGGTTCTGCGGCGCCGGCAGCAGGACGGAGATGGTGGCCGCGGTGGCGGGCGCGACGAACGTCGCTGCGCCTCCGACCGCGACGAGTGCGGCTGCCACCAGGGCAGCGGCCGTTCTGGGCAGGATCACAATGCCTCCAGGCACGCTTGTCACACGGATCGTCGGCTCATCGGCACGTCAGGAGCCCCAGGTGAGCGCGAGTGCGCAGAAGCCGGACGATTCACTCGTCTGGCACAGCGTCGGGTCGTGGATCAGCAGCCGGGACGTGCACCGAGGTGCGCGGTGGGCTGGGCTAACCTCGCGGACGTGCCGAACACCGAGGGTCCCGGACCCCGCATCGTCCTCGTCGGGCCACCCGGATCGGGCAAGTCGACGGTCGGTGCGGCGCTCGCCGAGCGCTGGCACCTGGCCCTGCGGGACACGGACAGCGACGTCGAGACGACCGTCGGCAAGACGATCCCCGAGATCTTCTTCGACGACGGCGAGCCGGCGTTCCGCGAGCTCGAGCGCGCGGCCGTCGCCGCGGCGGTCGCCGAGCACGACGGCGTGCTCGCGCTCGGCGGCGGCGCCGTGCTGGACGAGCGCACGCAGCGGGTCCTGGCCGACTACGAGCACAGGGGCGGCGTCGTCGTCTTCCTGGACGTGACGCTCACGCACGCCGCTCCGCGCGTGGGGTTCAACCAGTCGCGGCCGCTGCTGCTGGGCAACCCGCGCGCGCAGTGGCAGGCGCTCATGGAGGCCCGCCGGCCCGTGTACGAACGGGTCGCGACGATGCGGGTGCTGACGGACGGTCTGCGGCCGGCTGACGTGGCCGAGGCCATCGAGGGGGAGCTGGCCGCTCTGCGGGTCGCGCGTGCCACGAACGACCCGGCGGCAGCGCCGGTGCCGACGACGAACGAGGGGGACGAGTGAGCGACGTGCGACGTGTCACGGTGACGGGCGAGCGCCCGTACGACGTGGTGATCGGCCGGAACCTGCTGGCCGAGCTCCCGGCGACGCTCGGGGAGTCCGTGCGGCGCGTGCTCGTCGTGCACCCGGCGGCGCTGGCGACCACCGCGGACGCGGTGATCGAGGACCTGCGCGCGCACGGGTACGAGACGTTCGGCGCGGAGGTGCCCGACGCCGAGGAGGCGAAGACCGCGCAGGTCGCCGCGTTCCTGTGGGGCGTGCTCGGCCAGGCGGACTTCACGCGGTCCGACGCGATCGTCGCGGTCGGTGGCGGTGCCACGACCGACCTGGGCGGGTTCGTGGCCGCGACGTGGTTGCGCGGCATCCAGGTGGTGCAGGTCCCGACGACGGTGCTCGCGATGGTGGATGCGGCCGTCGGAGGCAAGACGGGCATCAACACGGCCGAGGGCAAGAACCTCGTCGGCGCGTTCCACCCGCCCGCCGCCGTGCTGTGCGACCTCGCGGCGCTCGAGTCGATGCAGCCGTTCGACTTCGTGGCGGGGCTCGCTGAGATCGTCAAGGCGGGCTTCATCGCCGACCCGCGGATCCTCGAGCTCGTGGAGGGTCACGTGGACCTCCTGAAGGACCCGGTGGCCGCTGCGCGATCGGACGTGCTGCTCGAGCTCGTCGAGCGGGCGGTCGTGGTCAAGGCCGAGGTTGTCGGCGAGGACCTCAAGGAGGCCGGCCTGCGCGAGATCCTCAACTACGGCCATACGTTCGGCCACGCCATCGAGCACGTCGAGCGGTACCAGTGGCGGCACGGCGCGGCCGTGTCCGTGGGGATGGTCTACGTGGCCGAGCTCGCGCGGCTCGCCGGCCGGTTGCCCGACGACGTGGTCGCGCGGCACCGCGCGGTGCTCACCTCGCTCGGCCTGCCGACGACCTACCGCGGCGACCGCTGGGAGCGCCTGCTGGCTGCGATGCGCCGCGACAAGAAGACGCGCGGGGACCTGCTGCGGTTCGTGGTGCTCGAGGGCATCGGCAAGCCTGTGCGGCTCGAGGGCCCGGACCCGACCCTGCTGGCCGCGGCGTACGCGGAGATCGCCGAGGGTGCGACGTCGTCGACCGCGATCTCGTTGTGACCACGTGCGCGTGCGCCGGGTCTCGGGCACGCAGCGCGTGTCGGTGGAAGCGTGACGGTGACGTGCGGCGGGCCTGACTACGCTGACGCCCATGACACGAGTGCTGGTGCTCAACGGCCCGAACCTGTCCCGGTTGGGCACCCGCGAACCCGAGGTCTACGGCTCCGCGACGCTGGCCGACCTGACATCGGCCGTGCAGGCGTGGGCGGCTGAGCGAGGGCTCGAGGCGGACGTCCGGCAGACCGACGACGAGGCCGTGCTCATCGGCTGGTTGCACGAGGCGGTCGAGTCGCGCTGCGACGTGGTGCTCAACCCCGCGGCGTTCACGCACTACTCCTACGCGCTGCGTGACGCGGCGGCCCAGGTCACCGGCGCGCACCTGCGGCTGATCGAGGTGCACCTGACCAACCCGTACGCTCGAGAGACGTTCCGGCACCACTCGGTGATCGGACCGGTTGCGACGGGCACGATCGCCGGGTTCGCGCTCGACTCCTACCGTCTGGCGCTGGCCGCGCTCACCTGAGTCGCCGGGCCCGCACAAGTCATTGCGCTTGTTGGGAGTCTGACAAGGTTCTATCCTGGTGCCATGTTCGCCGTGACGATCGACCAGCGGGGGAGCCGCCGCGACGGCGACCGTGTGCCCGACCTCCTGCGCGCCCTCGAGGAGCGCTGGCCGGGGATCGTCGCCGATTCGAGCGTCGCGCGGCCGTCCGGCTGCGTGCGGGGCTTCGAGCGCACCGTGGGGGACGAGGTGCAGGCAGTGCTCGAGGACGCCGGGCTGGTCGTCGAGGTCGTGTCGTGGGTGCTGCGGCACGGGGGGTGGAGCGTCGGGATCGGCGCCGGGCGGGTCGACGAGCCGCTGCCCCCGAACGCGCGTGCGGCGTCCGGGCCCGCGTTCGTCCTCGCGCGCGAGGCGGTCGAGGCGGCCAAGAGCCGGCAGCGCGTCGTGCCGCTCGCGGTGCGCGGTGCGCACCACCAGGCGGGCCTGGACGCCGAGTCGGTGCTCACGCTGGTCGCCGCGACGGCTGCCCGTCGGTCCGCCGCGGGGTGGGAGGCGATCGACGCGCTCGAGGCGGCCGGGCCGGACGTCCGGCAGGAGGACGTCGCCGCGGCCATGGGTGTCTCGCAGCAGGCCGTCAGCCAGCGGCTGCGCACCGCGCTGTACGACGAGTCGCGGACCGCGGCACGTGCGGCCGCGCACCTGCTCGTGAGCGCCCAGGGCTGAGGGCCGGCGCCGGCCCGGGCTCGTCAGAACGCCGGGCTCGTCAGAACGCCGGGCTCGTCAGAACGCCGGGCTCGTCAGAACGCCGGGCTTGTCAGAACGCCAGGCTCGCCGCGAGGCCGCACGCGGCGGCCCAGATGAGTGAGGCGAGCGTGCCGATCACGAACCGCTCGGACGCCGCTGGGTTGTCCTTCAGCTCGGGGTAGCGGCCGAGGCCCTTGACCGCGACGACGATCGCGACGCCCGCGGGCTGGCCGGTGAGCACGCACGCCGTGACGGCGAGTCGCTCGAGGAACCCGATCCACGACCCGCCGCGCAGTGCGGCCCGCGCGGCGGGACCGTCGGGCCCGGCCGGGTCTGCCGCGCCGGGGTGGGTCGGCGTCGTCGCCGACGCCACGGTCGTCGGGTCCGGCGAGGGGCCGGTGGCCGGCCCGGCCGACGAGGCGCCGCGGGATGTGGGCGTGCGCGAGGCGAGCCGCAGGACGGCGGACACGAACCACCAGCCGCCGCCGACGGACACGACGAGCGCGGCGACGGCCGCGAGCACCTTCAGCATGCGCCTACCGAACCACAGTGAGCCCGTGCCGGTGCGCGGTTCGGGCAGGGCGGGCATCCAGTGGACCCGCCGGGCGCGCGCGAGGTCGCCGCGACGCGCGCGGACTGTGGCCGCGACGGGAGCCGCGACCAACAGTCCGCGGCAGAGGCAACGACGGCCACCGCGACGGTGCGCAGCGTCGGGGGCGGTACGATGGTCGGCGGCCCGCGGCCGGACGCAATCTTCGACGGGTCACCCCGCTGACCGCTGGACGAGCGTCTCGACACGAGAGGCTCGCCGATTCCGCGTGAGGCGTCCCGGCCGCCTCGATCCACCTCGACAGGAAGCGACGAATCGTGGCGACCACCAACGACCTGAAGAACGGCACCGTGCTGCGCATCGACGGCCAGCTCTGGACCGTCGTCGAGTTCCAGCACGTCAAGCCGGGCAAGGGTGGCGCGTTCGTGCGCACCAAGCTGAAGAACGTGCTGAGCGGCAAGGTCGTCGACAAGACGTTCAACGCCGGCATCAAGGTCGAGACGGCCAACGTCGACAAGCGCGAGATGCAGTACCTCTACAAGGACGGCGACGACTTCGTGTTCATGGACACGGACACGTACGACCAGCTGCACGTCCCGGCGGCGACCGTCGGCGACGCCGCGAACTTCCTGCTGGAGAACCAGAGCGCGCTCGTCGCGACCAACGAGGGCGCGCCGCTGTACGTCGAGCTCCCGCCGTCGGTGACGCTGCTCGTGACGTACACCGAGCCGGGCCTCCAGGGCGACCGCTCGAGCGCGGGCACCAAGCCGGCGACGCTCGAGACCGGCTACGAGATCCAGGTCCCGCTGTTCCTCGAGGCGAACACCAAGGTGAAGGTCGACACGCGCGACGGCTCCTACCTGGGCCGCGTGAACGACTGACGTGGGAGCCAGGTCCAAGGCCCGCAAGCGGGCAGTCGACGTCCTCTTCGAGGCCGACCAGCGCGGCCTCGCGCCGGTGACCCTGCTCGCGCAGCGGATCGCGGAGCCGGGGACGGAGGCGGCCCTGCCGCAGTACGCGGTCGAGATCGTCGAGGGCGTCGTGTCCCGGCTCGTGCGCATCGACGAGGTGCTCGCGTCCCACTCGCACGGCTGGACGATCGACCGCATGCCCGCGGTCGACCGCGCCGTGCTGCGGGTCGGCACGTGGGAGATCCTGTTCAACGACGACGTGCCCGACGCGGTGGCCGTCGACGAGGCCGTGGACCTGGTCAAGGCGCTGTCGACCGACGAGTCGCCCGCGTTCGTCAACGGACTGCTGGGCCGGGTCGTCGAGCTGAAGCCGATGCTCCTCGCCTGAGCCCGTCCGCCCGTCCGTCAGGCCCGTGCCGATCCTCGGCCGGGCCTGCGGCGTCTCAGGCCTCCTGCGACGTCTCAGGCGTGCAGGTGCAGCCGCTCGGGGCGCTCGTCGGAGCGGGGAGACGGCACGATCCGCAGCGGACGCGTGTCCTCCCAGTCGGAACCCGGACGCGGCCCGCGCACGGGCACCGTCGGTACGGCCCGACCGAGGAAGTTGCCCTGGACGCGCCGCACCCCGAGCTCGACCAGCGCGTCGAGGTCGGAGGCGCGCTCGACGCCCTCGGCGACGACGTCCAGCCCGTGCGCGAACGCGAGCTCGACGATCGCCCGTACCACCGAGGCGCCGCGGTCGGTGTCGACCTCGCGCACGAACGAGCGGTCGATCTTGAGCACGTCGACCGGCAGGCGGGCGAGCCGTGCGAGCGAGGAGTAGCCGGTGCCGAAGTCGTCGACGGCGATCCGCGCCCCGCGCGCCCGCAGCTCGGAGAGCACCGGGATGGCTGCGGTCGTCTGGACGAGCGCGCTCTCGGTGATCTCGAGGGTCAGGTGCTCCCAGTAGGTGGTGCCCCACGCGGTCTCGATCTGCTCGAGCGCGTCGGGCTCGGACAGGTGCCGGGCCGCGAGGTTGACCGACACGGGCATCTGGAACCGGTCGAGGGCGCGGCGCGCCTGGCCGAGCATGGACAGGCCGATCGGGACGATGAGCCCGGTCTCCTCGGCCAGGTCGATCCAGTCGGCGGGCAGCAGCAGACGGCCGTGGTGGTCCCAGCGGGCGAGCGCCTCGACCTGCAGGACCTCGAGCGTGCGCGCGTCGACGATCGGCTGGTAGTGCGCCGTGAACAGCCCGTCCGCGACCGCAGCCTCGAGCGCGGACCGCTGCAGGCGCTCGGCCTCGACGGCCCGGCGCAGCGCGCGGTCGAAGACCCGGAAGCCCGACCGCGAGCGCTTGGCCTCGAGCATCGCGGTGTCGGCGTGCCGCACGAGGGCTTCGACGTCCACGACGTCCCCGGGCTGCCAGGTCGCGATCCCCACGGACAGGCGCGAGGGTCGGCTGCCCGACGACCGGTCGACGAACCCCTCGCGCAGGCTGCGGGCGATCGCGACGAGCTCGGGGTCGAGCGGTGCGCGGGCGATGACGACGACGAACTCGTCGCCGCCCAGCCGCCCGACGAGCGTCTCGTCGCCGGGCACCGCACCGCGCAGGTACTGCGCCACGCGGCACAGCATGTCGTCGCCGCCGGCATGGCCGTGCACGTCGTTGAAACGCTTGAAGCCGTCGAGGTCGCAGTACACGAGCGAGACTCGGGTGCGCTCGACGTTGGCCCGCTCGAGCACCTCGTGCAGGTGCTGCTGCACCGCGCGCCGGTTGGGCAGGCCCGTGAGGGCGTCGGCGTAGGCCGTGCGGTTGAGCTGGCGCGTCAGGGTGTAGCGCTCGGCCGCGGCGGAGACGATCTGCGCCAGGTCCACCAGGAAGGTGCGTTCGTGCGCGTCGTGCGGGGAGGTCCCGAAGAGCTCGCAGACGTAACGCCCGTGCGCGATGGGGCGCAGCGTGCCCTCGACGCTCGGGTCGCCGAGCACGGTGCGCGCCTCGTCACGGGCCTGGTGCAGGAGCGCGTCGGCGTCGTGCGCGAACCACGCGGAGTTCGAGACCCGGGCGATCGCGTCGCGCATCCGGTGCTGGCGGTTGGCCGCGTTCTGCGCCTGCCGGACGCGCACCAGCGCGAGCGCAGCGAGACCGAACGCGATCGGGACCGACCACAGGGCCGCGAGCAGCGCGCCGATGTCGTGGTCCGGCATGAACCCGCTCGCGACGAGCATGCAGACGGACTCGAAGCCGGCCGCGACGAGCAGCAGACCCCACGCCGTGACCGAGTGCCGACCGAGGGTCACGATGACATAGGCGATCACGATGACCGTCGCGGCCAGGAGCGTGCCGCCGACCACGTCGGTGGCGACCTCGTCCCCGCCCAGGACGGGGGAGAGGGAGGCGAGCGCGTACGCGGCCAGCGGGACGGAGCCCGCCGCCACCCACCAGCGCACGCGGGGGCCGTGGGCGAACGACCGCGTCGTGGGCAGCGCCAGGAGCAGGAACCCTCCGACGAACAGGGCGTGCACGAAGCCGAGCGTGGCGGGCGCGGCCCCCGGCGCCAGGACGCCCGCGATGCCCCCGACGAGAAGCATGATCCCGATGTCCGCCGACCAGGCCAGGGCCCAGACGGCGCCGACGGGTCGTCGGTCGGTGCGCCACCACAGCCACTGCAGCACGCAGAGGCCTGCGACGAGGCCAGCCGCGACGAGCTGGATCACGCAGACCCACAGGGGAACCGAGCCGAGCACCCTTGAGGGTTCGGCTCGCGCGGGACGCGACCTGAACGGGCATTCGGGTGATCCGCACCCGCGCGGGCGAAAAACGCATCTCACCCGGTGGTTCCGGATGTCCGATCTGCGAACCTGGCACTAACCTGCCCTGGGCGCCCGGTGCCTCGGGCGACCGACGACGACGTGGGAGAACAGATGCCGAGCTGGACGATGACACGGCGCGCAGTCGCCGCAGTGGCGTGCACGGGGCTGGTCGCGACGATCACCGTCGCCGCCGTGACGCCGGCGAGCGCCGCTGACAACGGCCTGGGCGAGCCGCGTGGCTCCGCGGTGAGCACGAAGCCGACCCAGCGCACGGCGCCGGCCGCGAAGCCGGACTCCCTGGTCGCGGGTGTCGTGTACCGGGTCTCAGGCCTCGCCTCGATCTCGAGCGGCACGGCCGCGAGCGCAGCTGCGGGCTCCGTGCGCGCGGCGCTCGCCGCCTCCGGCGCGAAGCTCGCCGAGGGCGCGCACGCGGTCGACGGCGGCGCGAGCTGGTCCGTCGACTTCGCGTCCCCGCTCACGGCCAAGGCCGCAGCCGCCAAGATCGCCGCGGTCGACGCGCTCCCGGGCGTCACCGATGTCGAGCCGAACTACATCTCGACCGCCGACGCGAACGCCCCGGTCAACCCGAGCGACCCGTACCTGCGCGACTACCAGTGGAACATCTGGGACTACCGCGAGGGCGTGGCCGACTCCATCACCTTCCCCAAGGGTGGCTACTCGAGCCACGCGCTCGCGCTCTGGCCCGCGACCAAGGGCAGGTCGTCGGTGGTCGTGGCGGTGCTCGACACCGGCCAGACGACGCACGCGCAGCTCACCAAGGCGACGGTCCCGGGCTACGACTTCATCTCGAGCAAGGCGTCCGCGCGGGACGGCAACGGCCGTGACTCCAACCCCAAGGACCAGGGCGACTGGACCTCGTCGGACGACAGCTCCTGGCACGGCACGCACGTCGCGGGCATCATCGCGGCCGCGCACGACGGCAAGCAGGGCATCGGCAACGCGCCCGGCCTGAAGGTCCAGCACGTGCGCGTGCTCGGCCGCGACGGCGGGACGTCGGCGGACATCGCTGCAGCCATCACGTGGGCGTCGGGCGGTTCGGTGAGCGGCACGTCGAAGAACAAGACGCCCGCCAAGGTCATCAACCTGTCGCTGGGCGGCCGTCACTCGTGCGAGTCGTTCATGCAGAAGGCGATCGACGGCGCGCGCAAGCGCGGGGCCGTGGTCGTCGTCTCGGCTGGCAACTCGAACGAGAGCGCGCTGAAGTTCTCGCCCGCGAGCTGCAAGAACGTGATCACCGTCGCGGCCACCGACGAGTTCGGTGAGCGCGCGTCGTACTCCAACTACGGTTCGGCCGTCGAGCTCGCGGCGCCCGGCGGCGACTCGGGCCGTCTCGTCGCCTCGACGTGGAACTCCGGCACCACGACGCCCGGGTCGGCGACCTGGGGTGCCATGGCGGGCACGAGCCAGGCGGCGCCCGCGGTGTCGGCCGCGGCCGGGATGCTGGCCTCGCTCGGCCTGAGCCGCAGCCAGATCGAGGTCGGGATCGTCAAGGCCGTCTCGACGTTCCCGAAGTACCCGTCGACGCCGTCGTGGACCTGCCGCGGCAAGTGCGGCACCGGTTACCTCGACCTGCAGAAGGTCCTCGCGCCGAAGAGCCGTGTCACGATCAGCGGCACGGTCAAGGTCGGTCGCACGCTGACTGCGTCCTCGTCGTTCACGGGCAGGATCTCGGGCCGTAGCTACACCTGGTACCGCAGCGGTGCGGTCATCAGCGGAGCGAAGAGCTCGACGTACAAGCTGACGTCCGCGGACAAGGGCAAGACCATCAAGGTCAAGGTCACGCCCAAGGGCTCGGGCTCGTACCTCGGCATCACCACCACGTCGCTGTCCACGAGCAAGGTGGGCTGACGGTCCTGAGAGACTGACGCACGGGCACGGTCGTCCTCACCGACGACCGTGCCCGTGCGTCGTTCGGCTCAGGTGAGCGGACACGCGCGTCCGCTCACGCACAGCACGACAGACTCGACGGGACGTCACGCATGACCACGATCGCCGACGCACGACCGGTGCGGACACTCTCGGTGAGCGGACGACGCGCGAGGCGTGCCGCGGTCGCGCTCCTCGCGGGCGTGCTCGTCGGCGGGCCCGTGATCGCGACGCCCGCAGCGGCCGGCGACCTCGGCGTGTACGAGCCACCGGCGACGCAAGAGCAGGAGCCGCTCGCGGCCGGGGTCGTCTACCGGCTCCGGGACGGCGCGACGATCGCGCCGAGCACCGCCGCTGCGATCACCGGCGCGAGCGCGGGGGCCCCGATCGGCACGGTCGCCGCCCCCGCGGGTGACGGCACGGTCGCCGTCGACTTCGCCACGCCCGTGCCCGCCTCCACCGCTCTGCGTGCCGCGCGGGCGTTGGCGGGCGACCCCGCGGTCGAGTGGGCGGAGCCGAACTACCTGGCGTCGAGCGCAGCGGCGCCCCCCGTGACGCCGCGCGACGCGTACTTCCGCGAGTACCAGTGGCACCTGTGGGACTACCGGACCGGCTCGGTGAGCGGCGTGCGGCTTCCGGCGGGCGGGTACTCGACGAGGGCGTTGTCGCTGTGGCCGCGCACGCGCGGGAACGGCACCGTCGTGGCGGTCCTCGACACGGGGATCACGCCGCACCCGGACCTCGACGGCCGCCTCGTCGCGGGTTACGACATGATCTCGAGCCGGTCCGCGGCGCGTGACGGGAACGGTCGGGACGCCGACCCGACCGACGAAGGGGACCTGAGCCAGGGCACGGCGAGCTCGTGGCACGGGACGCACGTCGCGGGCATCGTCGGCGCGACGACGGACCGGACCGGCATGGCGGGCGTCGCGCCGAACGTGCGGATCCAGCCGGTGCGCGTCCTCGGCGCGGGCGGCGGCACGTTCGCGGACATCGCGGCGGGCGTCACCTGGGCCTCGGGCGGCACGGTCTCCGGCACGCGGAAGAACGCGACGCCGGCTCGCGTGCTCAACCTGTCGATCCAGACCGAGGTCGACCTGGCGTGCCCCGCGGTGCTGCAGCAGGCGATCGACGGCGCGCGGGCGCGCGGGGCGGTGGTCGTCGTGGCCGCGGGGAACGCGGCCAAGAGCGCCCTGAAGTCCGTGCCCGCCAACTGCGCGGGGGTGATCACGGTCGCGGCCCTCGACCGGGACGGCCGGCGCACGCCGTACACGAACACGGGCCGTGCCGTCGACCTCGCCGCCCCCGGGGGATCCGGCGCCGACGGCTCCGTGTCGAGCTACGTGTGGTCGACCTGGAACAGCGGCCTGGACTCGCCGGGCGAGCCGACCTGGGTCGGCATGTACGGCACGAGCCAGGCGGCGCCGGCGGTCGCCGGGGGCGCCGCGCTGCTCGCGGGCATGGGGCTCAAGGGCGCGGCGCTCGAACGCGCGCTGCTCTCGGCCGTCTCGCAGTTCCCGGCGTACGCGTCCGGGGCGTGCGTGCGGAGCCAGTGCGGTGCCGGGTGGCTCGACCTGTCGAAGGTCCTCGCCCCGCTCGGACCGGCCACGATCAGCGGGACCGGCGCGGTCGGGCAGCGAGTGACCGCGGCCGTGCCGGCGGGCTTCACGGGCAAGGTGACGGAGCTCCGCTACCGCTGGTACCGCAACGGAGCGGCCGTGGCGGGCGCGACCGGTCGGACGTACCGCGTCGGCACGCAGGACCGCGGCGCGCGGCTCACGGTCACGGTCACGCCCCGCAGCACCGGGTCGTTCTACGCGCGCTCCACCTCGTCTGGTGGACTGCTGGTCGGCCGGTGAGCGACGCGCGGGACCCGGTGGTGCTCGCCGCGCGGCTGCGGGCGGCGGGCTGCGTCTTCGCGGAGGACGAGGCGGCGCTCCTGCTCGCCGAGGACGGCGACGACGCCGCGCTCGACGCGAGGGTCGCACGCCGCTGCGCGGGCGAACCGCTCGAGACCGTGCTCGGCTGGGCGCGCTTCGCCGGCCTGCGCGTGCACGTCGAGCCCGGGGTGTTCGTGCCGCGCACGCGCACCGAGCTGCTCGTCGACCTGGTCGACGAGCTCCTGGCCGACGGGCCGGACGACGCGCTCGTCGTCGACCTGTGCTGCGGGACCGGTGCGGTGGGCGCCGCCGTGGCCGCACGTCACCCCGCGGCGCAGGTGCATGCCGCGGACGTCGACCCCGCGGCGGTCGCGTGCGCACGGCACAACCTGCCGCCGGACCGGGTCCACGCGGGCGACCTGCTCAGCGCGTTGCCGGGGAACCTGCGGGGACGCGTCGACGTGGTGGTCGCGAACGCGCCCTACGTGCCGACGGCCGCGATCGCGACGATGCCGCCCGAGGCGCGCGACCACGAGGCGCGGGTCGCGCTGGACGGCGGTGAGGACGGGCTCGCGGTGCACCGCCGGATCGCGGAGCAGGTGCGGCCGTGGCTGAAGGTCGGGGGCGCGGTGCTCGTCGAGACGAGCGAGCGGCAGGCGCCGACGACGGCCACGCTGCTCGCGGCGCAGGGCCTCGCGGTCCGGGTGCACCGCGACGACGAGCGCGACGGCACCGCGGTGGTCGGTCGGCTCGCGGGGGACGGACTGAGCTGACCACGAGCGACGTGGCGTGAGCCACGTCGCACCGTGACGCGACGGCTCCCGTGACCGCCGCGGGGTAGGGTGAGCGGGACCGCTGACCTTCCTTTAACTTCCGTCCCGTGAGGCGGAGAAGGAGTCGCACATGAGTACTGCGCTGCCCTCTGACGATGCCTCCGGGAAGCCGGCACCTGACGCCGCCCCTGAGCCCACCGTCGTCCTCGGTGAGGCGGAGATCGCCCGGGCGCTGACCCGCATCGCGCACGAGGTCCTCGAACGCAACAAGGGCGGGCAGGACCTGGTCCTGCTGGGCATCCCGACCAGGGGAGTGCCCCTGGCCGCGCGCCTCGCCGCGCGCATCGCGGAGGTCGAGCCGGGCCTCGACGCCGCGCGCCTCGTCGGGAGCCTGGACGTCACGATGTACCGCGACGACCTGCGCCAGCACCCCACCCGGTCGATCGGCACGACGCAGCTCCCGGCGGACGTGGACGGCAAGGTCGTCGTCCTCGTGGACGACGTGCTGTTCTCGGGCCGCACGATCCGGGCGGCGCTCGACGCCATCTCGGACCTCGGCCGCCCGCGCGCGGTGCAGCTCGCCGCGCTCGTCGACCGGGGGCACCGCGAGCTGCCGATCCGGGCGGACTTCGTGGGCAAGAACCTGCCGACCTCGCAGACCGAGCGCGTGCGCGTGCTCGTGAGCGAGCTGGACGGCCGCGACGCGGTCCTGATCGAAGGGGCACGCGCGTGAAGCACCTGCTCTCGGCCGCGGACCTCACGCACGAGGACGCGCTGCGCATCCTCGACACGGCGGGCCAGATGGCCGCGACCCAGGCGCGCGAGATCAAGAAGCTCCCCACGCTGCGCGGGCGCACGGTCGTCAACCTGTTCTTCGAGGACTCGACCCGCACGCGCATCAGCTTCGAGACCGCGGCGAAGCGGCTCTCGGCGGACGTCATCAACTTCTCGGCCAAGGGCTCGAGCGTGTCCAAGGGAGAGTCGCTCAAGGACACGGCGCTCACGCTGCAGGCGATGGGCGCGGACGCGGTCGTGATCCGGCACCAGGCCAGCGGCGCGCCGCACACGCTCGCAGCGTCGGGCTGGACGCACGGCGCGGTCGTCAACGCGGGCGACGGGACCCACCAGCACCCGACGCAGGCCCTGCTCGACGCGTACACGCTGCGTCGCCACCTCGTCGGCGAGCGGGGGAGCGTCGACGCGAGCGGGCGCGACCTGCACGGGCTGCACGTCGCGGTCGTCGGCGACGTGCTGCACAGCCGCGTCGCGCGGTCGAACGTCCAGCTGCTGCACACGCTCGGTGCGCGCGTGACGCTCGTCGCGCCGCCCACGCTCGTTCCGGTCGGCGTCGAGGCGTGGCCGTGCGACGTGAGCTACCGCCTCGACGACGTGATCGTGGACGGCAAGCCTGACGCGATCATGATGCTGCGCGTGCAGCGGGAGCGGATGTCGAGCGCCGGTGGCGGTTTCTTCCCGAGCCCGCTGGAGTACTCGCGGGGCTACGGGCTCGACGCGCGACGCATGGCGTCGCTGCCCGAGCACGCGATCGTCCTGCACCCGGGACCGATGAACCGCGGGCTGGAGATCTCGGCCGACGCCGCCGACAGCGACCGGGCCGTCATCGTCGAGCAGGTCGCCAACGGCGTCGCCGTGCGCATGGCGGTGCTGTACCTGCTGCTCGCCGGCGAGCAGCCGACCACGAACAGGAGTGCCGAGTGACCACGTACCTGCTGCGCGACGTCTCCCCGCTGGGGGAGGCGCGCACGGACATCCTGCTCGCCGACGGGGTGGTCGCCGCGATCGGCTCGGCCCTCGAGGCCCCGCAGGACGCCGTCGAGATCGACGGGCGCGGGCTCGTCGCGCTGCCCGGTCTGGTCGACCTGCACACGCACCTGCGGGAGCCGGGTCGCGAGGACGCCGAGACGATCGCGAGCGGGACGCGCGCTGCGGCCCTGGGCGGTTTCACCGCGGTGCACGCGATGGCGAACACGACCCCGACCCAGGACACCGCGGGAGTGGTCGAGCAGGTCTGGCACCTGGGCCGCCGTGCCGGGTGGGTCGACGTGTTCCCGGTGGGCGCGGTGACGGTCGGGCTGGGTGGGGAGCGGCTGGCCGAGCTGGGCGCCATGGCCGAGTCCGAGGCGCGCGTGCGGGTGTTCTCCGACGACGGCAAGTGCGTGCACGACCCGGTCGTGATGCGACGCGCGCTGGAGTACGTCAAGGCGTTCGACGGCGTGATCGCGCAGCACGCGCAGGAGCCGCGGCTCACCGAGGGCTCGCAGATGCACGAGGGCGTCGTCTCCGCCGAGCTGGGGCTCGCGGGGTGGCCCGCGGTGGCCGAGGAGGCGATCGTCGCGCGCGACGTCCTGCTCGCGGAGCACGTGGGCTCGCGCCTGCACGTGTGTCACCTGTCGACCGCGGGTTCGGTGGAGATCGTGCGCTGGGCCAAGTCGCGCGGCATCGACGTGACGGCCGAGGTCACGCCTCACCACCTGATCCTCACCGACGAGCTCGCGCGAGGGTACGACCCGCTGTTCAAGGTGAACCCGCCGCTGCGGACCCAACGCGACGTGGAGGCCGTGCGCGAGGGACTCGCGGACGGGACGATCGACATCGTGGCCACCGACCACGCGCCCCACCCTCGCGAGGACAAGGACTGCGAGTGGGCCGCCGCGGCGTTCGGCATGACCGGGCTCGAGACGGCGCTCTCGGTCGTGCAGGAGACCATGGTCGACACCGGTCGCATGACCTGGGCGGACGTCGCTCGCGTGCTGTCGAGCGCACCGGCCCGGATCGGACGCGTCGACGGGCACGGGCGGCCGCTGGCCGTGGGCGAGCCCGCCAACCTCACGCTCGTCGACCCGGCTGCGCGTCGCGTCGTGCGCCCCGAGGCGCAGGCGAGCAAGTCGGTGAACTCGCCGTTCGGCGGGCGCGAGCTGCCGGGCCGCGTCGTCGCGACGTTCCTGCGCGGTCGCGCGACCGTGCTGGACGGTGCGCCGTGCGACGGTGGATCGGCGGACGCGCGATGACGCTGCGCCAGGGCGTGACGACCGCCGCGATGCTCGCGATCCTGCTGCTCGCGTGGTGGGGGATGCGGGCCGGCTGGGAGCACCGACGACGACGGACCGAGGCCGCGGCGCCGGTCCTGCCCCAGGTGCCCGACGACCCGGGACCGGCGACGTTCGGCCCGCTCGAGTCCGTGTACGTCTCGTCCACCCGCGCGGGTGACTGGCTCGACCGGGTCGTCGCGCACGACCTGGGCGTGCGCAGCCGGGCCGAGGTCAGCGTGCACGCCACCGGCGTGCTGGTCCGACGTGCCGGCGCACGTGACCTGTTCCTGCCGGCACAGACCCTCCTCGGTGCAGGTACCGCGCGCGGGATCGCCGGCAAGGTCGTCTCGCGCGACGGGCTCGTCGTCCTGACGTGGCTGCCGCCCGGCGCGGACGACGAGCGCGGCCTGGACACCGGCCTGCTGCCCCGCCACGCGGCCGACCGCGACGCGCTCGTCGACGCGGTCGCCGCCCTGATCCCTGACACCCCCGCCGCGTCGCTCGGCACACAGGAGAAGCCATGAACCACACCGCCCCCGCGCGGCTCGTCCTCGAGGACGGCCGCAGCTTCGCCGGGCTCGCGTACGGCGCCACCGGCACCACCCTGGGCGAGATCGTCTTCAACACCGGGATGACCGGGTACCAGGAGACGCTCACGGACCCGAGCTACCATCGCCAGATCGTCGTGATGACGGCGCCGCACATCGGCAACACGGGCGTCAACGACGAGGACCAGGAGTCCGGGCAGATCTGGGTCGCCGGGTACGTGGTGCGCGACCCCGCGCGTGTCCCGTCGAACTGGCGCTCGCGCCGGACGCTCGACGACGACCTCGTCGCGCAGGGGATCGTCGGCATCTCCGGGATCGACACGCGTGCCCTGACGCGGCACCTGCGCGAGCGCGGCGTCATGCGCGCCGGCATCTTCTCGGGCGACGCGCTGGGGGACCGGACGGACTCCGAGCTGCTCGAGGACGTGCTGGCCGCGCCCCTGATGGCCGGTGCGGACCTCGCGGGCGAGGTCACGACGGGCGAGGCGTACGTCGTCGAGGCCCTCGACGAGGACGGCGGCGTGCTGGCCGAGCCCCGCGCTGTCGTCGCCGCGGTGGACCTCGGCATCAAGGCCATGACGCCGCAGCGGATGGCTGAGCGCGGCATCCGCGTGCACGTGCTGCCCTCGACCGCGACGATCGACGACGTCCTGGCCACCGCGCCCGACGGCGTCTTCTTCTCGAACGGGCCGGGTGACCCGAGCGCCGCCACGCACGAGATCGACCTGCTGCGCGACGTGCTCGACCGCAAGATCCCGTTCTTCGGCATCTGCTACGGCAACCAGCTGCTGGGCCGCGCGCTCGGCTACGGCACGTACAAGCTCGGCTACGGCCACCGCGGCGTGAACCAGCCGGTGATCGACCGTCGCACGGGCAAGGTCGAAATCACGGCGCACAACCACGGGTTCGCCGTGGACGCGCCGCTCGAGGGCGAGTCGGTCGCGCCGTACGAGGACGGCCGCTACGGGCGCGTCGTCGTGTCGCACGTCGACCTCAACGACGACGTGGTCGAGGGCCTGGAGGCGCTCGACCTGCCCGCGTTCAGCGTGCAGTACCACCCCGAGGCGGCGGCCGGCCCGCACGACGCGGCCTACCTCTTCGACCGCTTCCTCGATCTCATGAACGACACGAAGGGCGCCCACTGATGCCTCGCCGCTCCGACATCTCCAGCGTCCTGGTCATCGGGTCCGGCCCGATCGTGATCGGTCAGGCGTGCGAGTTCGACTACTCGGGGACGCAGGCGTGCCGTGTCCTCAAGGAGGAGGGCCTGCGGGTCGTCCTCGTGAACTCCAACCCCGCGACGATCATGACCGACCCGGAGTTCGCCGACGCGACGTACGTCGAGCCGATCACGACCGACGTGCTGACCTCGATCATCGCGAAGGAGCGCCCCGACGCCCTGCTGCCGACGCTGGGTGGCCAGACCGCGCTCAACGCGGCGATCGCGCTGCACGAGGCCGGCGTGCTCGAGCAGTACGGCGTCGAGCTCATCGGCGCGAACATCGCCGCGATCCAGAAGGGCGAGGACCGCGAGCAGTTCAAGCAGGTCGTCGAGGTCTGCGGCGGCGAGTCCGCGCGCTCGGCGATCGTCCACTCGATCGACGACGCCCTCGCCGCGGTCGAGGACCTCGGCTACCCGGTCGTCGTGCGCCCGTCGTTCACGATGGGCGGGCTCGGCTCGGGCATCGCGTACGACGAGTCGGACCTGCGCCAGATCGCCGGCCAGGGCCTGCACTACTCGCCGACGACCGAGGTGCTCCTCGAGGAGTCGATCCTCGGCTGGAAGGAGTACGAGCTCGAGCTCATGCGCGACAAGCACGACAACGTCGTGGTCGTGTGCTCGATCGAGAACGTCGACGCGGTCGGCGTGCACACGGGCGACTCGGTGACGGTCGCGCCCGCGCTCACGCTCACGGACCGGGAGTACCAGCGGCTGCGCGACATCGGTATCGCGGTGATCCGCGAGGTCGGCGTCGACACCGGTGGCTGCAACATCCAGTTCGCGGTCGAGCCGAGCACGGGCCGGGTCGTCGTGATCGAGATGAACCCGCGCGTGTCGCGCTCGTCGGCGCTCGCGTCGAAGGCGACGGGCTTCCCGATCGCGAAGATCGCCGCCAAGCTCGCGGTGGGCTACACGCTCGACGAGATCCCCAACGACATCACGGGCTCGACGCCCGCGAGCTTCGAGCCGACGCTCGACTACGTCGTCGTCAAGGTGCCGCGGTTCGCGTTCGAGAAGTTCCCGGCCGCCGACCCGACGCTGACGACGACCATGAAGTCGGTCGGCGAGGCCATGGCGCTGGGCCGCAACTTCACCGAGGCGCTCGGCAAGGCCATGCGCTCGATCGACAAGAAGGGCTCGGTGTTCCACTGGGCCGGCGAGCCCGCCACGGGCGACGCGCTGGACGCGCTCGTCACCTCGATCGCGCGACCCACCGAGGGTCGGCTCATCGACGTGCAGCAGGTGCTGCGCGCGGGCGTGAGCGTCGAGACGGTCTACGAGCGCACGGGCATCGACCCGTGGTTCCTCGACCAGATCGTGCTGATCAACGAGGTCGCCGAGGCCACGCGCACCGCGTCCGCGCTCACGCGCGACGTGCTCGTGCACGCCAAGCGGCACGGCCTGTCCGACGCCCAGGTCGCGCAGCTGCGCGGGACGACCGAGGACGCGGTGCGCGGTGCGCGCCACGCCGTCGGCCTGCGCCCGGTCTTCAAGACCGTCGACACGTGCGCGGCCGAGTTCGCAGCCCTGACGCCGTACCACTACTCGTCGTACGACGAGGAGACCGAGGTCGCCCCGCGCGAGCGACCGGCCATCATCATCCTGGGCTCGGGCCCGAACCGCATCGGTCAGGGCATCGAGTTCGACTACTCGTGCGTGCACGCCGCGCTGACCCTCAAGGGCGAGTACGAGACCGTGATGGTCAACTGCAACCCGGAGACGGTCTCGACCGACTACGACACCTCGGACCGCCTGTACTTCGAGCCGCTGACGTTCGAGGACGTGCTCGAGGTCTACGCGGCGGAGCTCGCCGCGGGTCCGGTGGCGGGCCTGATCGTGACGCTCGGCGGCCAGACGCCGCTGTCGCTCGCGCAGCGCCTGCAGGACGCGGGCCTGCCGATCCTCGGCACCCCGCCCGAGGCGATCGACGCTGCGGAGGACCGCGGCGAGTTCGGCAAGGTGCTCGAGGCGGCCGGTCTGCCCGCACCGGCGTTCGGCACCGCGACCACGCTCGCGGGCGCGAAGGACACGGCGCGTCGGATCGGCTTCCCGGTGCTGGTGCGCCCGTCCTACGTCCTGGGCGGCCGCGGCATGGAGATCGTCTACGACGAGCACCAGCTCACCGAGTACGTCGACCGCGCGCTGGAGAACGCCGCGGACGGCGGCCGTGCCGGCACGCTGTCGCCGCTGCTCATCGACCGGTTCCTCGACGACGCGATCGAGATCGACGTCGACGCGCTGTTCGACGGCGAGGAGCTGTTCCTCGGGGGCGTCATGGAGCACATCGAAGAGGCCGGTATCCACTCCGGCGACTCGGCGTGCGTCCTGCCGCCGGTCACGCTGTCGCTCGCCGAGCTCGAGCGGATCCGCCTGTCGACCGAGGCGATCGCCCGTGGGGTCGGCGTGCGCGGGCTGCTCAACATCCAGTTCGCGCTGGTCAGCGACGTGCTGTACGTGCTCGAGGCGAACCCGCGTGCGTCGCGCACCGTGCCGTTCGTCTCGAAGGCCACGGGCGTCTCGCTCGCGAAGGCCGCGGCGCACGTGATGACCGGCAAGACGATCGCGCAGCTCAAGGCCGAGGGGCTGCTGCCCGCGGCCGACGCCTCGGTGCTGGATCTCGAGGCGCCGATCGCGGTCAAGGAGGCCGTGCTGCCGTTCAAGCGGTTCCGCACGGGCGACGGCCACGTGGTCGACACGGTCCTGGGCCCGGAGATGCGCTCGACGGGCGAGGTCATGGGGTTCGACACCGACTTCCCGACGGCCTTCGCCAAGTCGCAGGATGCGGCGTTCGGCGGGCTGCCCTCGGGCGGCAAGGTCTTCATCTCGGTGGCCGACCGCGACAAGCGGTCCATCGTCTTCCCGGTCAAGCGCCTGACCGAGCTGGGATTCGAGGTCCTCGCGACCGAGGGCACCGCGACCGTCCTGCGCCGCAACGGCATCCGCTCGACCGTGGTGCGCAAGCACTCGGCGGGCCGGGGCCCGGCGGGGGAGCCGACGATCGTGGACCTGATCGTCGCGGGCGAGGTGGACATGGTCGTCAACACGCCGTCCGGCCAGGGCGCCCGTGCCGACGGCTACGAGATCCGCGCGGCGACCGTCGCGGCGGACAAGGCGATCGCCACGACCGTCCAGCAGCTCGGGGCGGCCGTGCAGGCCATCGAGGCCGCCCGGTCCGGCCCGTACGCGGTCACGAGCCTGCAGGAGCACGCCGCGCAGACCGTCGCGCGGCGCGAGGCGACGGCGAGCGTCTGACGAGCCGCGGGGAGGAGGCCTTCGCCGGCCTCCTCCCCGGCGCGCCGTCAGGCGCAGGACCGCGCACCGAGGCACGACGAGCACGAGAAGAGGGCACCGCATGGCTGTCACACCGTTCGGCACGAGGCTCGCGACGGCGATGGCCGCGCACGGACCGCTCTGCGTCGGGATCGACCCGCACGCGAGCCTGCTCGACGCGTGGGGCTTGAGCGACGACGCCGAGGGCCTGCGCCGGTTCTCGCTCACGGTCATGGAGGCCGTCGCGGGGCGTGTCGCCGCGGTCAAGCCGCAGGCGGCCTTCTTCGAGCGCCACGGCTCGCGAGGCGTCGCGGTGCTCGAGGAGATCGTCGCCGCGGGACGCGAGACGGGCACGCTCGTCATCGTGGACGCCAAGCGCGGGGACATCGGCTCGACGATGGGCGCCTACGCCGAGGCGTTCCTGCGCGACGGCTCCTCGCTCGCGGGGGACGCGCTGACGGTCTCGCCGTACCTCGGCTTCGGGTCGCTGACCCCCGCGGTCGACCTCGCGCTCTCGTCGGGCCGCGGGCTGTTCGTGCTCTGCCTGACGTCCAACACGGAGGGCCACGAGGTCCAGCACGCGCGCACGACCCGAGGCGACGGGGGCACGGGCGCCTCCGTCGCGGCCGTGATGGCCGCGCACGCCGCGGCGCTCAACGCCGACGCGACGCCCATGGGCTCGATCGGGCTCGTCGTGGGCGCGACGGTGGGCGACGCGGCCGGCCGGACCGGGACCGACCTCACGGCCGTCAACGGACCCCTGCTCGCGCCGGGCGTGGGCGCCCAGGGGGCGGGCGCCGACGAGCTGCGCGAGGTGTTCGGCGCGGCCCGGGGACAGGTGCTCGCCTCCTCGTCGCGAGGCGTGCTGCGCGCCGGGCCGGACGTCGCCGCGCTGCGCGCCGCGGCCGGTGCGGCGGCGCACGAGGCGGCGGCCGCACTGAGCTGAACCGGCCGCGGCCGGCACCCCCGCGAACTGGACAGCGGTCCGGCTCGTACCGGGGTCGCTGCGGCGCGCCCGCAGGGTCCGCGCTGTGGGCGTCTCGCGTCGTCTGCGCAGGTCGCAGGTCCGCGGCACGGGCGTGTTCGCATTGCCGGACCTCGGGGGGGTCGCTAGGTTCACAGATGCGGCCCGCAAGTTCGCGGGGTGACGGTCAGGTCCAGCTCTTGTGACGAGAAGGTGACGCGCGTGGCACTCCCTCCGCTGACTCCCGAACAGCGCGCTGCAGCGCTGCAGAAGGCCGCCGCTGCCCGGCAGGCCCGTGCCGAGGTCAAGAACCGCCTCAAGTACTCGCAGGGAAGCCTCTCGGAGGTCATCAAGCAGGGGCAGCAGGACGAGACCATCGGCAAGCTCAAGGTGGTCTCGCTGCTCGAGTCGCTCCCCGGGGTCGGCAAGGTCAAGGCCCGCGCGATCATGTCGGACATCGGGATCTCCGAGACACGGCGGGTTCGCGGGCTCGGTCCGCACCAGGTCGAGGAGCTCATCAAGCGCTTCGGCTGAGGCGCTCGCCCTGAGGTAGGGTCACGCTGCGCCACCGCCGGTGACCGGGCACCCGCCGGTGTCGGCAGGCGCAGCGCCACCCGACCACCAAGGAGCTCTCGCCGCCATGACGACGACGCCTGCGCGGCTCACCGTGCTCGCCGGACCGACAGCGGTGGGCAAGGGAACGGTCTCGGCCGACGTCCGGGCGCGCTACCCCGAGGTGTGGCTCTCGGTGTCCGCGACGACGCGTGCCCCGCGGCCGGGCGAGATCGACGGCGTGCACTACCACTTCGTGTCGGCCGAGGAGTTCGACCGCATGGCGCAGTCCGGCGAGCTGCTCGAGTGGGCCGTGGTGCACGGCCGCAACCGCTACGGGACGCCCCGCGGGCCCGTGGAGGAGCGCCTCGCCGCGGGTGTGCCGACGCTCCTCGAGATCGACCTCCAGGGCGCGCGCCAGGTCCGCGAGTCGATGCCCGACGCCCGGTTCGTCTTCCTCGCGCCGCCGTCGTTCGACGAGCTGGTGCGCCGGCTCGTCGGGCGGGGGACCGAGGGTGCGGAGGAGCGCGAGCGACGTCTGCAGACGGCGCGGGTCGAGCTCGCGGCGGCCTCCGAGTTCGACCACGTCATCGTCAACGACGAGGTGACGCGCGCCACGGACGAGCTCGTGCACGTCATGGGAGTCGTCCGCGCCTGACGCCCGGGTAGACTGTCGGGCAGATCTTCGATCAGCCACACCCCACCCAAGCCTCGGGAGTCCTCCGTGTCCGGAACCGTCGCCGCCCCCACGGGCATCACCGACCCGCCGATCGACCAGCTCCTCGAGCGCGCCGACTCCAAGTACGCCCTCGTGCTGTACTCGGCCAAGCGTGCGCGTCAGATCAACGCCTACTACTCGCAGCTCAACGAGGGCCTGCTCGAGTACGTCGGCCCGCTGGTCGAGACGCGTCCGCAGGAGAAGCCGCTCTCGATCGCGATGCGTGAGATCGACCGTGGCCTGCTGACCGTCGAGGCCACCGAGGCCTGAGTCCCGCGACCGCCCGCGAGAGGAGCACGCGCGTGCGCATCGTGCTGGGTGTCGCGGGCGGTATCGCCGCCTACAAGGCGGTCCTTCTGCTGCGCCAGCTGCGCGAGGCCGGCCACGAGGTCCGCGTCGTGCCGACGCGGGCCGCGCTCGAGTTCGTCGGCCGTCCGACGTGGGAGGCCCTCTCGGGCCAGCGTGTCACGACCGACGTCTTCGAGGACGTCGACGAGGTCGCGCACGTCGCGATCGGGCAGCACGCCGATCTGGTCGTCGTGGCCCCGGCGACCGCCGACCTGCTCGCACGCGCCGCGACCGGTCAGGCGGACGACCTGCTGACCGCGACTCTCCTGGTCACGCGCGCGCCGGTGCTGCTCGCGCCCGCGATGCACACCGAGATGTGGGAGCACCCCGCGACCGTCGCGAACGTCGCGCTGCTGCGCGCGCGCGGCGTGCACGTGCTCGACCCGGCCTCCGGGCGGCTCACGGGCACCGACACCGGCCCGGGACGGCTGCCCGAGCCGGACGTCATCGCCGCCGCCGCGCTGCGGCTCGTCGAGCCGGCTCAAGCCGAGACCGCACCAGGTGGCCACGCGGCTGAGACCGCGGATGTCCACAGCACGCACGACCTCGCCGGTTGGCGGGTCGTGGTGTCGGCCGGCGGGACCCGGGAGCCGATCGACCCCGTGCGCTTCCTGGGCAACCGGTCCTCCGGGCGTCAGGGCGTCGCGCTGGCCTCCGCCGCGGCGCAGCGTGGAGCGCAGGTGACGCTCGTCGCCGCGAACCTGGCCGTCCCCGCGCCTGACGGCGTCGTCGTCGTGCCCGTCGGCACGGCCGCACAGCTCCGCGAGGCCGTGCGCTCGGCGGCCAAGGACGCCGAGGCGGTCGTGATGGCCGCCGCGGTCGCGGACTTCCGGCCGGTGAGCCCCGCCGAGACCAAGATCAAGAAGCGCGCCGGTGCCCAGGCGCCGACGATCGAGCTCGTCGAGAACGTCGACGTGCTGGCCGAGCTCGCCCGTGACCGGCTGCGTCCGGGGCAGGTCGTCGTCGGCTTCGCGGCCGAGACGGGTGACGACCAGGGGTCGGTGCTGGAGCACGGCCGGTCCAAGGCGCTGCGCAAGGGTGCGGACCTGCTCGTCGTGAACGCCGTGGGCGACGGGCTCGGCTTCGGGACGGCGGAGAACGACGTGACGATCCTCGACGCGCGCGGTGAGCCGGTGGCGACCGCCAGCGGGAGCAAGGACGCGGTCGCCCACGCGGTGTGGGACGCCGTCCGCGCACTGGGCTGAGCACGGGTCCGGGCCTGCACGCGATTACGCTGAGCCCATGACTGATCCTGCGATGCGCCTGTTCACGTCGGAGTCGGTGACGGAGGGCCATCCGGACAAGATCTGCGACCAGATCTCGGACTCGATCCTCGACGCGATCCTCGACCAGGACCCCGACGCTCGCGTCGCCGTCGAGACCATGGTGACCACGGGCCTCGTGCACGTCGCCGGCGAGGTCTCGACCGAGGCGTACGTCGAGATCCCGCAGATCATCCGCCAGGTCGTGCGGGAGATCGGCTACACGTCGTCGCACATCGGTTTCGACGGCGAGTCGTGCGGCGTGTCCGTCTCGATCGGTCAGCAGTCGCCGGACATCGCGATGGGTGTGGCCAAGTCGCTCGAGCTTCGTGAGGACGCCGAGGACCACGACGAGCTCGACACCCAGGGCGCGGGCGACCAGGGCCTCATGTTCGGCTACGCGTCGGACGAGACGGCCTCGCTCATGCCCCTGCCGATCTGGCTGGCCCACCGCCTCGCGGAGCGCCTCGCGCTCGTCCGCAAGGAGGGGATCGTCGCGGGCCTGCGCCCCGACGGCAAGACGCAGGTGACGATCGGGTACGACGGCGACCGCCCCGTGCGCCTCGACGCGCTCGTGCTGTCGACCCAGCACGAGCCGGACGTGCACCTGGAGACGCAGCTGCGGCCCGCGATCATCGAGCACGTCATCGAGCCGGTGCTCGCGCAGGTCGACCTCGACACGTCGTCGTACGACCTGTTCGTGAACCCGACGGGCCAGTTCGTCGTCGGCGGCCCGCAGGGCGACGCCGGCCTCACGGGGCGCAAGATCATCGTCGACACGTACGGCGGGTTCGCGCGGCACGGCGGCGGAGCGTTCTCGGGCAAGGACCCGTCAAAGGTCGACCGCTCGGCCGCGTACGCGATGCGCTGGGTTGCCAAGAACGTCGTCGCTGCGGGGCTCGCGCGCCGCTGCGAGGTGCAGGTCGCGTACGCGATCGGCAAGGCGCACCCCGTCGGGCTCTACGTCGAGACGTTCGGCACGGGCCTGGTCGACGACGCGCGTCTGACCGCGGCGATCCGGCAGGTGTTCGACCTGCGTCCGGCGGCGATCATCCGCACGCTCGACCTGCAGCGGCCGATCTACCGCCGGACCGCGGCCTACGGTCACTTCGGCCGTGAGCTTCCCGAGTTCACGTGGGAGCGCACCGACCGCGTCGACGAGCTGCGCTCGGCTGTCGGCTGACCGATCGACGTGCCCGCCGAACCGTCGGCGCGACCGCAGGACGCAGCGCCCCCGGGATGCCACCGACGTGGGCGGACGATGGTGAGATGAGCCCGTGGAGACGACGCCCGAGCAGCTGACGCTCGACGGCGTGCCCGCACCGCGCGCACGCCGTCGTCCCCGCGCGGCGGGTGACCTCGCGACCGAGCTCCCCGTCGCGCGCGTGTGCATCGACCTGCCGCCTGCGCACCTCGACCGCCCGTTCGAGTACGCGGTCCCGGCCGCGCTGTCCGACGACGCGCAGCCTGGGACGCGCGTCAAGGTGCGGTTCGGCGGCCAGGACGTCGACGGGTACGTGCTGGAGCGGGCCGACGAGGCCGAGCACGACGGTGCGCTGGTGCCGCTGCGCCGGGTGGTGTCCGCCGAGGTGGTGCTGCACCCCGCCACGGCGCGCCTCGCGCGCGCGGTCGCGGACCGCTGGGCCGGGACGCTCGCCGACGTGCTGCGGCTCGCGATCCCGCCGCGCCATGCGCGCGTCGAGGCCGAGTCCTCACCGGACGAGCCGACGGACGTTCCGCCGCCGTCGCCCTCGGCGACCGCGTGGACGGACTACCGCGGCGGCTCCGCGTTCGTGCAGCACGTCACCGGCGGGGGAGCGCCGCGTGCGGTGTGGACCGCGCTCCCCGGCGGTCCCGGCGCGCGGTGGCCCGACGCGATCGCGCAGGCGGTCGCGGCCGCGGTGCTCGGGGGCCGGGGGGCGCTCGTCGTCGTCCCGGACGCGCGTGACGTGGACCGGGTCTTGGCCGCGCTCGAGGACGCCGGGGTGCCGCGCTGGGCACCGGGTCTGCGTGGCGGCGCCGTGCGGCTCACGGCCGACGACGGTCCGAGCCCGCGCTACCGCGCGTTCCTCGCGGCCTCGCGCGGGCAGGCCGATGTCGTGGTCGGGACGCGCGCCGCTGCCTTCGCGCCCGTGCACGACCTGGGGCTCGTGGTCTGCTGGGACGACGGCGACTCGCTGCACGCCGAACCACGGGCGCCGTACCCGCACGTGCGGGAGGTGCTGGCCCTGCGCTCGGAGATCGAGCAGGCGGCACTGCTTGTCGGAGCGCACGGGCGCACGGTCGAGGCGCAGGCGCTCGTGGCCGCAGGCTGGGCGCACGACGTCAGCGCCGACCGGGCACGCGTCCGGGCGCGCACGCCGAGAGTACGAGCGCTCACGTCGACCGAGCTCGCGCGGGAAGGGGCGGCCGCCGCGGCGCGCCTGCCCACGCCGGCCTGGCGGGCGATCCGCGACCGTCTCGCCGACGGTCCCGTGCTCGTGCAGGTGCCGCGCGCCGGGTACCTGCCCGCGGTCGCGTGCGGGCGGTGCCGCTCGGCGGCGCGGTGCTCGGCGTGCCACGGGCCGCTGGCGCTGCACGCGTCGGACGGCGTGCCGACGTGCAGCTGGTGCGGGCGCTTGGCGACCGACTGGCGCTGCGACGAGTGCGGCGCTGCGGCGCTCCGCTCGGTGCGCGTGGGCTCGGAGCGCACCGCTGAGGAGCTCGGGCGGGCGTTCCCGGGCGTGCCGGTCGTGGTCTCGGGGGCGCGCGCGGCGACCGGCGTGGTCGCGAGCGTCAAGGACCGGCCCGCGCTCGTCGTCGCGACGCCCGGCGCGGAGCCGGTGGCTCCCGCGGGGTATGCCGCGGCCGTGCTGCTCGACGCCGCGGTGGGGACCGCGGGTTCGGCACTGGGCGTGCTGACCGACGCGGTGCGGCGCTGGCTGGCTGCGGCGGCGCTCGTGCGGGCTGCCGACGACGGAGGCGTGGTGCTGCTCGTCGGGGACGCCGAGCAGCGCGCATCGCAGGCCATCGTGCGGTGGGACCCGGTGGGGCTCGCTGTGCGCGAGCTCGACGAGCGCGCCGCGTTGGGGCTGCCGCCCGCCTACCGGATGGCGTCGGTCACCGGGACGCGCGACGCGGTCGCCGCTGTGGTGCGGCGTGTGGCACTGCCCGGGCTCGACGTGCTCGGCCCGGTCCCGGTGCCGGGCTCGGAACGCGGCGCGTTCGAGCCGGACGTGCGTGCCCTGCTGCGCGTGCCGCGCTCGAGCGGCGGGGCCCTGGCGTCCGCGGTGGCGGCGTCGGTGGCCGTGCGCTCGGCGAAGCGCGAGGGTGGCACCGCGCGCGTCCAGCTCGACCCGGGCGAGCTGCTGTGAGCAGTGGCGCCCACGTGCGCGCCCGCGCGAGGCTGGGGACATGGTGGAACGCGAGCCAGGCGGTGCGGGCGCGGTGACGAGCGGAGCGGGGGCCGCGGTGCGAGGGATCGAGGCGGTGCTGCTCGACCTCGGGAACGTGTTCGTCGGCTGGGACCCGTACCGTGCGTTCGCCGGGCGCATGCCGCTCGACGCGGTCGAGGCGTTCTTCGCCGAGGTCGACTTCGCACACCTCAACAGCAGGCAGGACGCGGGCCGGCCGTGGGCGCACGCGCGTGCCGAGCTCGAGCAGTCCACGCCGCAGCACGTCCCGGCCCTGGACCTGTACGTCGCCCACTTCGACGACGCGTTGACGGGACCGGTGCCGGGCACCGCGGCGATCGTCGAGGACCTCATCGCCGGGGGAGTGCGCGTCCTGGGCCTGACGAACTGGTCGGCGCAGCTCTACCACCACGCCGTGCCCGCCGCGGCCGCGATCGGGCTCCTGGAGGACGTGCTGGTCTCGGGCGACGTCGGCCTCGTCAAGCCCGACCCCGCGATCTTCCGGCTCGCGGCGCGGCGCTTCGGCCTCGACCCGGCGCGCACGCTGTTCGTCGACGACTCCGCGGCGAACGTCGCGGCGGCCGCGGACGAGGGCTTCGACGCGGTGCTGTTCACGGACGCCGACGCGCTGCGCACGGAGCTCGTGGCGCGGGGCCTGGTGCCGTCGGCCGGCTGAGGCCGCACCCGCGTGCGGGGGATGCCGTGCCGCGCTCTTAGGATCGATGCCATGCGTCTGCTGTTCGCCGGTACCCCCACGCCCGCACTGGCGAGCCTCGAGGCGCTCCTCGCGTCCCGGCACGAAGTCGTCGCCGTGCTCACGCGTCCCGACGCGCGCTCCGGCCGCGGCCGCACGCTGACCCCGAGCCCGGTGAAGGCGCGCGCGCTCGAGGCGGGCATCCCGGTCCTCACGCCGAGGACGCTGCGGGACGACGAGGTCGTCGCGCAGATCCGCGCGCTCGAGGTCGACGCCGCTCCCGTGGTCGCCTACGGCAACCTCGTGCCTCCCACGCTGCTGGCGGTGCCGACCCACGGCTGGGTCAACCTGCACTTCTCGGTGCTGCCCGCCTGGCGCGGCGCGGCCCCCGTGCAGCACGCGATCATGGCCGGCGACGAGGTCACGGGGGCGACGACCTTCCTGCTCGAGCAGGGGCTCGACACCGGGCCCGTGCTCGGCACGCTCACCGAGACGATCCGTCCGCGCGACACGTCGGGCGACCTGCTGGAGCGCCTCGCGGTCGCGGGTGCGACGCTGCTGGTCCGCACGCTCGACGCGCTCGAGGACGGTCAGCTCCAGCCCGTCGCGCAGCCCGCGGACGGCGTCAGCCACGCACCCAAGGTCGAGGTCGAGGACGCGCGCGTGCGCTGGCACATGCCCGCACACGTCGTGGACCGGCGGATCCGTGGCTGCACGCCCGCACCCGGCGCGTGGACGACGCTGCCCGACGGCTCGCGGCTCGGCCTCGGGCCCGTCACCTCGGCCGCCGACGTGGTCGACCTCGCGCCCGGGCAGGTGCGCGCCGACAAGCGCGAGGTGCTCGTCGGGACGGCGGGTCACGCGGTGCGGCTCGGCGAGGTGACGCCACCGGGCAAGCGTGCGATGCCCGCACCCGACTGGGCGCGTGGCGCGCGCCTGGCCGACGACCTGGTGCTGGGGGCGGACGCGTGAGCGACGACAGGCGTGACACGGGCCGGCGCGACGAGCGCGGTCGTCAGCGCGGTGCGGCGCGAGCCGAGGGCCGGACGCAACGGTCCGCGCAGGCGCCGTCGCAGCGCACCCGGCACGCGGACGTCGCGCGGGCCACGGCCTACGACGTGCTGCGTGCCGTGGACGAGAGCGACTCCTACGCCAACCTGGTGCTCCCGCCGCTGCTGCGGGAACGCGGCGTCGACGGCCGCGACGCGGCGTTCGCGACCGAGCTCGCCTACGGCACGCTGCGCCTGCGCGGCCGGTACGACGCGGTCATCGAGCAGGCCGCGGGCCGCGACGTGGCGCGCATCGACCCGCCGGTCCTCGACCTGCTGCGCCTGGGCACGCACCAGCTGCTCGGCATGCGCGTGCCCGCGCACGCCGCGGTGTCCCAGACGGTCGGTCTCGCGCGGTCGCGCGTCGGGACGGGCGCGTCCCAGTTCGTCAACGCGGTGCTGCGCGCGGTCTCGCGCGAGGAGCCCGCGCGCTGGCTCGAGCTCATCGGCGACGCGGCCGACCCTGACGGTCAGGACCCGGTCGCGCGGCTCGCGGTGACCGAGAGCCATCCCGCATGGATCGTGCGCGCGCTGCGCGAGGCGCTGGTGGGTGACGGCCGATCGGCCGACGACGTCACGGCGCTCCTGGCGGCGGACAACACGGCGCCGCGGGTCGCCCTCGTCGCGCGGCCCGGGCTCGTGGACCCCGCGCAGCTCGTCGAGCAGATCGGCGAGGGCGCGAGGCCGGGCGCGGTCTCGCCGTACGCGGTCGTGCCCGGGAGCGGTGACCCGGCAGCCGTCGAGGCCGTGCGCACGGGCCGAGCGGGCGTGCAGGACGAGGGCAGCCAGCTCGTCGCGCTCGCCCTCGCGGCGGCCCCGCTCGACGGCCCCGACGAGCGTTGGCTCGACCTGTGCGCCGGCCCCGGGGGCAAGGCGTCGCTGCTGGCCGCGCTGGCGGCGGGCCGAGGTGCACGCCTCGTGGCCAACGAGGTGGCACCGCACCGGGCGCGCCTCGTCGAGCAGGCGCTGCGCGCCGTGGCCGGCAGCGCGGTGGAGTCCGTGCGCACCGGGGACGGCCGCGAGTTCGGCGCGGCCGAGCCCGACGCGTACGACCGGGTCATGGTGGACGCTCCGTGCACGGGCCTGGGCGCGCTGCGCCGCCGGCCCGAGTCGCGCTGGCGTCGCACGCCCGCCGACCTGACGGGGCTGGCCGCGCTGCAGCGCGAGCTCCTGGGCTCGGCGCTGCGGACGGTGCGCCCGGGCGGGGTGGTCGCGTACGTGACGTGCTCGCCGCACCTGGTCGAGACGCGGCTCGTCGTGACGGACGCGGTGCGCGCGGCCGCCAAGGACGGTCTTGAGGTCGAGCTGCTCGATGCGCGTGCGGTCGCGCGCGAGGTCGCGGCGGGCCCGCTCGACCTCGTCGGCGACCGTCGCGACCTGCAGCTCTGGCCGCACGTGCACGGCACCGACGCGATGCACCTGACGCTGCTGCGACGCCTGTGACGCCACCGGCGGTGCGCCGAGCGGCCGTGCGGGGCGCCTCGATAGGCTGACGACGTGCCCGTCAAGATCGCGCCCAGCATCCTGTCCGCCGACTTCATGAACCTCGAGCGCGAGCTCGCGCGCATCGCGACCGCGGACCTGGTGCACGTGGACGTCATGGACAACCACTTCGTGCCGAACCTCACGCTCGGGCTCCCGGTCGTCAGGCGGATCGTCGAGGTGTCGCCGGTTCCGGTGGACGTGCACCTCATGATCGAGGACGCCGACCGGTGGGCGCCCGAGTTCGCCCGCGCGGGGGTCGCCTCGGTGACGTTCCACGCCGAGGCGACGCAGGCCCCCGTCCGTCTCGCGCGCGAGCTGCGCAGCCTCGGCGCGCGCGCCGGCGTGGCGCTGCGACCGGCCTCACCGGTCGAGCCGTTCTTCGACCTCCTGCCCGAGCTCGACATGGTGCTCGTGATGACGGTCGAGCCCGGGTTCGGCGGTCAGTCGTTCATCGAGGGCACGCTGCCGAAGGTCCGCCGGACGCGCGATGCGATCACCGCGGCCGGCACGGACACGTGGTTGCAGGTCGACGGCGGAGTGTCGCGCGAGACGATCGCGCGCATCGCGCAGGCGGGCGCTGACGTGTTCGTCGCGGGTTCCGCGGTCTACGGTGCCGACGACGTCGCCGCCGAGATCGCCGAGCTGCGCAGCCGGGCGTCCACGATCTGGGCGTGAGGCCCGACCTCCGGACGGGCGTCCAGCCGGATGTGGCATCATCCGAGAAGGACGCGACGCATGTCGTGTCCGCAGTACACGTGCTCCGGGGTCGGTGAAAGTCCGAGCCGGCGGTGACAGTCCGCGACCCGCGCGGGAGACGAGCGATCGTCGACCGAGCGGTTGACCTGGTGGAACTCCAGGACCGACGGTGAAAGTCCGGATGGGAGGAAGTACGTGGCGGCGCGCACCCGTGGTGCGTGTCGTTGTCGCGTGGTGCCTCCCACGCGTCCCCCGGAGCCCGTCGTGGCCCGGGAGGTGGACGTGACCAGCACAGCCGACGAGCGTGCGGCGATGGTGCGTGCGTTCGACCTGGCCCGGCGTGGGCCGGAGCACGACCCGAACCCGCGCGTCGGGTGCGTGCTCCTGCGCCCGTCGGAGGGCACAGGTCGGTCGACGACGATCGGCGAGGGCTGGCACCGGGGCGCCGGGACGCCGCACGCCGAGGTCGCGGCCCTCGCGGACGCCGCCGACCGCGGCGAGGACCCCCGCGGCGCGACCGCGGTGGTGACCCTCGAGCCCTGCTCGCACACCGGACGCACCGGCCCGTGCACGCAGGCGCTGCTCGAGGCGGGGATCGCGCGCGTCGTCGTCGCCGTCCAGGACCCCAACCCCGTGGCGGCGGGCGGTGCCGAGGTGCTGCGCGCGGCCGGTGTGTCGGTCACCACCGACGTGCTGGCCGAGCAGGGCCGCGAGCTGCTCGGGTCCTGGCTGCCGCGCGTGGGGCGCGACCGCCCGTTCGTGACGCTCAAGACCGCCGCGACGCTCGACGGCCGCGTCGCGGCGTCCGACGGGTCCAGCCGGTGGATCACGTCGCCCGTCGCGCGCCGGCACGCGCACGAGCTGCGCGCCCAGGTCGATGCGATCGTCGTCGGCACGGGTACCGCGCTGCGCGACGACCCGTCGCTGACGGCCCGTACCGCGGACGGCACTCTCGCCGGCACGCAGCCGCGACGCGTCGTGGTCGGCTACCGCGAGCTCGCGTCCGGCGCGCGCCTGCGTGGCCCCGGCGGCGAGCTCGTCCAGGTGCGGACGCACGACCCCGCCGAGGTCCTGCGCGTGCTGGCCTCGCTCGACGGTGCGCCCGTGCACCGTGTGCTCGTCGAGGGCGGCCCGACGCTCGCCGCGGCGTTCCTGCGCGCGGGTCTCGTCGACGAGGTGCACGCCTACGTCGCGCCCGTCCTGCTCGGTGCCGGTCCCGCGGCGATCGCCGACCTCGGCATCACGTCCATCTCCGCAGCCGTGCGGCTCGAGCCGGTCAGCGTGCTGCCGCTCGGGCCGGACGTGCTCGTCGTCGCCACACCCGTCCGGGAGGTCTGAATGTTCACCGGGATCGTCGAGGAGCTCGGCACCGTCGTCGCGATCGAGGACCGAGGGTCCGACGCGCGGCTGCGCGTGCTCGGTGCGCTCGTCACGTCCGACGCGCACCTGGGCGACTCGATCGCCGTCGACGGCGTGTGCCTGACGGTGAGCGAGCTGCCCGGCGACGGGACGTTCGCCGCCGACGTCATGCCCGAGTCGCTGCGTCGCACCGCGCTGGGCGGGCTCGTCCCGGGCGCGCGGGTCAACCTCGAGCGCGCGCTGGCCGTGGGGGGCCGGTACGGCGGGCACGTCGTGCAGGGGCACGTGGACGGCGTCGGCACGATCCTGCGCCGCGACCCGGGGGAGCGGTGGGACGAGGTCGAGATCGCCGTGCCGCCTCCGCTCGCGCGGTACGTCGCGGAGAAGGGCTCGATCGCGGTCTCCGGTGTCTCGCTGACCGTGACGCACGTGGGTGACGAGTCGTTCGGCGTCTCGTTGATCCCGACGACGCTCGAGCACACCACGCTCGGCGGTCTCGTCGTCGGCTCGCCCGTGAACCTGGAGGTGGACGTGCTCGCCAAGTACGCGGAGCGGCTCCTGACGGCGGTGGCCCGGTGACGGCCACCGAGGAGGTCGTGACGGGGACGGTCGAGCAGGCGCTCCAGGCGCTGCGCGACGGCCGTCCGGTGCTCGTCGCGGACTCGCCCGACCGCGAGAACGAGGCGGACGTGATCCTCGCGGCGCAGTCGGCGACGCCCGAATGGGTCGCCTGGACCATCCGGCACTCGTCGGGCTACCTGTGCGCGCCCATGCCTGCCGCGCGAGCCGACGCGCTCGACCTGCCGCTCATGGTCCCGCACAGCCAGGACCCGCGCCGCACCGCGTACACGGTCACGGTGGACGCCGCGACGGGCGTGACCACCGGGATCTCGGCGGCCGACCGCGCGCGGACGCTGCGCGTGCTCGCGGACCCGGCGAGCGGCCCGGTCGACCTCATCCGGCCCGGCCACGTGCTGCCGCTGCGCGCGGTGCCGGGCGGCGTCCTGCACCGCGCGGGCCACACGGAGGCCGCCGTGGACCTGTGCCGGCTGGCCGGGCTGGCCCCGGTCGGCGCGATCGCCGAGCTCGTGAACGACGACGGCACGATGGTCCGGCTGCCGGAGGCCTCACGACTCGCGCAGGACGAGGGCCTGGTCCTCCTGACGATCGCCGACCTGGTCGCGTGGCGTCGCCGGCACGACGACCTGGTCGAGGCACCCGCACCCGGTGACGGCCGCCCGCGCGTGCACGCCACGCACACCGCCTACCTGCCCACGCGGCACGGGGACTTCCGCATCCACGGCTTCCGCGACCTGCGCACGGGCGACGAGCACGTGGCGCTCGTCCCGACGAGGGGCCTGGCCGCGACGCCCGTGGTCCGGGTGCACAGCGAGTGCCTGACGGGCGACGCGTTCGGCTCGGCGCGCTGCGACTGCGGGCCCCAGCTCGACGCCGCGCTCGAGCTCGCCGCCGAGCAGGGCGGCGCGGTCGTGTACCTGCGGGGTCACGAGGGCCGGGGGATCGGGCTGCTCGCCAAGGTCGCGGCGTACGCGCTGCAGGACGAGGGGCGCGACACGGTCGAGGCGAACCTGGATCTCGGCTGGCCCGCCGACCGCCGCGAGTACGGCAGCGCGGCCGCGATCCTGCACGCGCTCGGCGTCGAACGCGTCCAGCTCCTGACCAACAACCCGGCCAAGGTGGCCGGGCTGCGCGCGCACGGCATCGAGGTCGTCGAGGTGCGCGGGCTCGAGGTGGGCCGCACGCCGCAGAACGAGGCGTACCTGCGCACCAAGGCGACGTCGATGGGGCACGTGCTCCACTTCGACGGCGCCGCCGGCGAGCGGGCCGCGGTCCGCGAGCCGATCCCTGTCTCCCCGGTCCACGCCGCACCCGCCACGCCGGGTGCCGACCGTACGGACCACACCTACGCACCCTTGGAGGACCTCGCATGAGCGGCGCCGGAGCACCCACCCTGACCGTCGACGGCACCGGCCTGCGTGTCGTCGTCGTCGCCGCCTCGTGGCACACCGTCGTCATGGACGGATTGCTGGACGGAGCGCGCCGCGCCCTGGCCGAGGCGCACGTCGAGGACGTGACGGTGGTCCGCGTGCCCGGCACGTTCGAGCTCCCGGTCGCCGCGGGCGTCGCGGCGCGTGGCGGTGCGGACGCCGTGGTCGCGCTCGGGGTCGTGATCCGCGGCGGCACGCCGCACTTCGAGTACGTGTGCGCGGGCGCGACGAACGGCCTGACGGACGTCGCCGTGAGCACGGGCGTGCCGGTCGGGTTCGGCGTGCTCACGTGCGACGACGAGCAGCAGGCGCTCGACCGCGCCGGCCTGCCCGGATCGGTCGAGGACAAGGGGTACGAGGCCGCGCAGGCGGCGGTCGCGACGGTCGGTGCGCTGCGTGGCCTGACCCGGTGAACGGACCGCTCGGGTGGCTGTTCGACGCCACCGTCACCATCGCGCACCACGACATCCTGTGGCGCGAGATCGTCGGCAACCTGTTCGGGCTCGCGTCGGCCGTGGGCGGGCTGCGGCGCAGGGTGTGGGCGTGGCCCGTAGGCATCGTCGGCAACGTGCTGCTGTTCACGGTGTTCCTCGGCGCGGTCTTCGACACGCCGCAGCACCGTGACCTGTACGGGCAGGCGGGCCGCCAGGTGTTCTTCGTCGTCGTGTCGGTGTACGGCTGGGTGCGGTGGCGGCAGACCCGCCGCGACGCGCAGGCCGCAGGGGTGCCGGACGCTCCCGCGGTCGAGCCGCGCTGGGCCGGTCGAGCCGGCTGGGCGCTGCTGGCGCCCGCGGCCGTGCTGGGGACCGTCGCCTTCGCGTGGGTCTTCCGTGAGCTCGGTTCGTGGGGGCCGTGGGCCGACGCGTGGATCTTCACGGGCTCGCTGCTCGCGACCTACGGCATGGCACGCGGGTGGATCGAGTTCTGGCTCATCTGGATCGCCGTGGACCTCGTGGGCGTGCCCCTGCTGCTCTCGGCGGGCTACTACCCGTCGGCCGCGCTGTACCTCGTGTACGGCGGCGTCGTCGTCTACGGGTTCGTCGTCTGGTGGCGTGCGCAACGCCTCTCCTCGGCCGAGCCGGTGCAAGCTCGCGTCCCAGTCGCCGAGCCCGCGACGAGCGCAGTGCGCGCAACGTCTACCCTTGGCCGACGTGAAGACGTTTGAGGCGCTGTTCGCGGAGCTGTCCGAGAAGGCGGTGACCAGGCCCGAGGGCTCGGGCACCGTCGCCGAGCTGGACGCCGGCGTTCATGCGATCGGCAAGAAGATCGTCGAGGAGGCCGCCGAGGTCTGGATGGCCGCCGAGCACGAGGGCCACGAGCGGACGGCCGAGGAGATCTCGCAGCTGCTCTACCACCTGCAGGTGCTCATGCTGGCGCGCGGGCTCACGCTCGACGACGTCTACGCCCACCTCTGAGTCGTCCGAAGGAACTCCTGTGCTGCGCATCGCCGTCCCCAACAAGGGCTCGCTGTCCGAGCCCGCCGTCGAGATGCTCCGTGAGGCCGGCTACCGCCAGCGGCGCGACTCGCGCGAGCTCGTGCTGCCCGACCCGGACAACGACGTCGAGTTCTTCTTCCTGCGGCCCCGCGACATCGCGGTGTACGTCGGGGCGGGCACGGTCGACGTCGGCATCACCGGGCGGGACCTGCTGCTCGACTCGGAGTCGCCCGCGGTCGAGCACCTGCCGCTCGGCTTCGCGCGGTCGACGTTCCGGTTCGCCACCACGGCGGGCACGCTGAGCGACATCTCGCAGATCGCCGGCCTGCGGGTCGCGACCTCGTACCCGGTCCTGGTGCGCGCGACGCTCGCCGAACGGGGCATCGAGCCGAGCGCGGTCGTGCGCCTCGACGGCGCGGTCGAGAGCGCGATCCGGCTCGGCGTCGCCGACGTGGTCGCCGACGTCGTCGAGACCGGCTCGACGCTGCGTGCCGCCGGTCTGGACGTGTTCGGCGAGGCGCTGCTGCGCTCCGAGGCGGTGCTCGCGCGTCGCTCGGACGTCGAGGCCCCCGCGGGCCTGGACGTCCTGACCCGGCGCCTGCAGGGCGTGCTCACCGCCCGGCAGTTCGTGCTCATGGACTACGACTGCCCGCTGGACCTCGTCGACCAGGCCGTCGCGATCACGCCCGGGCTCGAGTCGCCGACCGTCTCGCCGCTGCACAACCGCGAGTGGGCCGCGGTCCGCGCGATGGTCCGCCGCGACCAGACCAACCGGGTGATGGACCAGCTCTACGACCTGGGTGCCCGCGCGATCCTCGTGACGTCGATCCACGCGTGCCGGCTGTAGCCGTGTCCGCGACGGCCGACCTGGCCCCGTTCCGGCCCCGGCTGGCGCGGATCGCCTCGCTGACGCTCGCGGGCGTCGTCGTGCTCGCGACCGTGCTCCTGGTCGTCCTGATGCCGTTGTCCTCCCTGGACGTCGCGGGGTTCGCGCTGCTCGCGCTCGGCATCGTCTGGTTCTGCTGGCGTCAGGCCTCGGTGGCCGCGGTCCCGGACGACGAGGGCCTCACGGTCCGCAACCTCATGGTCACGACGCGCCTGACGTGGGCGCAGGTCGTCACCGTGCGGTTCGGCGACCGTCCGTGGGTCCAGCTCGACCTCGCGGACGGCGACACGCTCGCGGTCATGGGGATCCAGCGCGCCGACGGCGAGCACGCGCTCGCCGAGGCTCGCCGGCTCTCGACGTTGGTCGCGGCGCGGAGCCGCACGACGCGCGACGACTGACGGCGCCCACCCGCGCGGGCCAGCCCGGTCAGAGCAACGACGCCGCGTGCACGCCCGCCACGGCGGCGGCGAGGAAGGCCGACGGGTCCTGGTCGAGCCCTCGTCCCATCGTCGAGAGCCGCACGGGCGACGTCGTGAGCGCCCGCCGCACGTCGGGGCCCGCCGCGACCTCGACGAGCCGGTGGCGTCCGGTCGGCTCGACGAGCGCTGCGGCCTGCTCCTTCACGCGGGCGCCGAGCGGTCCCAGGATCGGGTCGGCGGGGTCGAACACGGGGACGACGACGTCGGCCGGGACGAGTGCGACCTTGCCGTAGGCCGTCGTCGAGTGGTGCGAGATCCCGACGTGCCGCTCCCGCGGGTCGGCACCCGAGACGCGCAGCGAGGCGATCGGCCGCCCGCGCAGGATCGAGGTGGCGTTGATCGCCTCGCCCGCGGCCACGCCCGAGAAGCCCCACCGCGTGCCCGTGCCGAGGTTGCCCGGCCCCTGGACGACGACCGCCAGGTCTGCGTGCGCGACGTGCCGCGCCGCGAGGAGCGCGGTGTGGACGGAGACCGCCTCGAGGTCGCCGCCGAAGGCCTGACCTGCGGTGATGCACGTGGAGATCCAGCCCGCGTCGCGCAGCCCTGCCACTGCCCGCGAGAACCACGCGGGCAGGGCGCCGCCGTCGGTCATGACGTACGCGACGTCGGGCGCCGGGCGTCCGGCCCGCTCGGCCTCGAGCCGGGCGCCTGCGACGATCGCGGGGAGCGCGGAGTGCAGGTCGGCGACGACGACCGGGAGCCCCTCGAGGTCGTCGGCGTCGCGCATCGTGTCGTGGTGCTCCGACTCCTGGTCGTCGACGCCCAGCACCATCGCCTGCAGCGGCGTGTAGCGCGCCTTGACGAGGTGCCCGGGCGACGGCGGCGGGTCCACGGGCTGACCGTCCGCGGGAGCGATGACCAGCGCGTACCCGCCCGTGCCGAGCCCGCGAGCCAGCGCCGAGACGTTGATCCAGACTCGACGACCGCGATCGAGGTCCCCGACGAGCGCCGGGTACGCGAGCGCCTTGACCTTGGCCGGGAGGGTCGGGTCCGCCCACGGCTGGTCGAGGGCGACGGTCAGCTCCACGGCCCCCCGCCACGACGTCCCGACCTGTTCGACGACACCTGCACGCCACGTGATCACGTCTCCACGCTACCGGCCACTACGGTGGACCCGATGGCCACCTCGATCGACCCCGCCGAGCGCCTGCTCAACCTCCTCATCGCCCTCGTGAACACCCACGGGCGGATGACGAAGGAGCAGGTGCGCGCGTCCGTAGCCGGATACGCCGACGCCCCGAGCGACGAGGCGTTCGAGAGGATGTTCGAGCGCGACAAGGACACCTTGCGCGACCTGGGCATCCCGCTCGTGACGGTCACGGACGCGGGGCACGGCGACGACATCGGCTACCGCATCGACCTCGACGCGTACGCGTTGCCCGCGATCGACCTCACCGCGGCCGAGCTGGGCGTGCTGACGCTCGCCGCCCAGACGTGGCAGGACCGCACGATGCGGGGCGACACAGCGCGCGCGTTGACCAAGCTGCGTGCGGTGGGTCAAGGGCCGGGCGCGACCGACCTGGTGGCGGGCCTCGCGCCGCGGGTGCGGTCGGGCGGTGCGGTGTTCGCTCCGCTGCTCGACGCCGCGCAGGCGCGTCAGGTCGTGCGCCTGACGTACCGCGCGGCCAGCACGGGCGAGGTGCGTGAGCGTCGCGTCGAGCCGTGGCAGCTGATCGCTCGGCGTGGTGGCTGGGTCCTGCTCGGCTGGGACCGGGACCGCGGCGCGACCCGGTCGTTCCGGCTGAGCCGCATCGAGGGCTCCATCCGGGCCGTGGGGGAGCCGGGCGCGTTCGACGCGCCCTCACCCGAGCAGGTCGAGCAGGCCATGGCGGCGTGGCGCGAGGGCCCGGCGCGCGTCGCGACTCTCGCGGTGCTGCCGGAGCGTGCCGAGGCGACCCGGGTCCGCGCGATCGAGACGCCGACCGACGCGCCCGACTGGTCGCAGGACCCGGTCGTGGGCCCGTTGGTCGTGGGGCGAGACGTCGTGCACGTCGCCTTCCGCAACGCGTGGGAGCTCGCGGAGGAGCTGGTCGGCTACGGCGACGCGGTACTGGTCCTGGACCCGCCCGACGTGCGCGAGCGCGCGCTGCAGCTGCTCGAGCGCGCGGCCGCGCTCGCGCCGGCGCCTCGGGTGGACGACGACGTCGCCGTGCTGGAGGTGGAGCGTGGCTGAGCGCGCGAGCGACCGTGTGGTGCGCCTGCTCGGACTGGTCGCGTTCCTCGACCGGCACGAGGGCGCTTCGGTCGAGGAGCTCGCCCGCCAGTTCGGCGTGACCAGCGAGCAGGTGATGGCCGACATCGACACGCTGTGGGTCAGCGGGACGCCCGGTTACCTGCCGTACGACTTGATCGACTTCGACTTCTCGTCGTACGAGCGTGGGGTCGTGCGGCTCACCGAGTCGCGCAACATGACCCGGCCGCTACGGCTCAGCGCACGCGAGGGCGTCGCACTCGTCGCGTCGTTGCGCGCGCTCGACGCGGGCCTGAGCGGTGCGCTGGACGACGAGCGCGCGCAGGTGGTCCGCTCCGCGCTCGCCAAGCTGACCGCCGCCGTGGGGGACGCCGCCGGCACCGTGGACGTGTCGCTCACACTGGCGGCCGCACCCGAGGTGGCCGCAGCGCTCGCGACCTCGCTGCGCGAGGGCCGCAGGCTGCACCTGCGCTACGTCAACGCGGCCGACGTGTCCTCGGAGCGTGACGTCGACCCGATCCGCCTCGTGACGGACACCGACCGCTCCTACCTGCTGGGCTGGTGCCACGCCGTCGAGGGCGAGCGACTGTTCCGCGTGGACCGCATCCTCGCCGCGCACGTGCTCGACGAACCGGCCGAGCACCACCCGCTGGCGCCCGGTGGCGGGGAGTTCGAGCCGGGCGACGACGGTGCGCTCGTCACGGTCCACCTGGCCAGCCAGGGCCGGTGGATCGCCGAGTCGACCCCGGTCCAGGAGGTCCGCAACCTCGACGACGGCTCGTTCGAGGTCGACCTGCGCGTGGTGAGCCCGGCGTGGCTGCGCCACCTCGTCCTGCAGGCGGCCAACGAGATCCTGGACGTGCGCCCGGCGTCGGTCGCGGCCGAGGTCGCGAGCACGGCGCGTGCCGCGCTGGCGGCGTACGGCCCGCTGGCGGACCCGGCGCGCGTCCGTTCGTACGACGAGCACGCGGGGGCCTGACGTGTGGTTCGCGGTGTGGTCGCTGCTCGTCGTCGGCACGCTGGTCGGGGCGTTCTTCCTCGGTCGACGCCTGTGGCGCTCGGTCGTCGAGCTCGGACGTGAGCTCGCGCGCGCGGGCGAGGCGGCGGGCGCGCTCGCCGCGCGCGCGGAGGAGCTCGCCGAGATCGCCGCACGGGAGCGCCCGGACACCTCCGCGACGCTGCTCGCGGACCGTGACGAGCTGCGCGAGGTGGTGCTCCGCCTGCGTGCGGCTCGGCGTGCTCGTCGCGACCTGCGCGCCGAGCGCCACGCCGACGTCGCTCGCGGCTGGCGGGCGTACTGGACCTGAGCAGCGCGCGCGTCGCGGGTCGGCGGCGTGCACGAGGCACGCCCCTGGGCGGTTAGGATCGGGCGACTTGCGAACCGTCTAGAGGGGCTCACATGGGTAGGAACCTGCAGGGTTGGCACATCGTCGTCCTGGTCGTGGTGATCCTCCTGTTGTTCGGTGCCAAGCGACTGCCCGACCTGGCCAAGAGCGTGGGTCAGTCGATGCGCATCTTCAAGCGGGAGGTCAAGGACCTCACGTCCGACGACGCGCCGCCCACGGCGCCGCCCGCCGCCACGCCCGCCGCCCCCGTTCCGCCCGCCTCGCCGTCGACCGCTCCCGCCGCGCCCCCCGCCTCGCCGCAGCCCGAGCCTCCGGCGACGCCGCCGGTGGACCGGTCGAGCGAGAGCGACCAGAGCGCCACCTCCTGAGGCACCCGTGGCCACCGATCGCCGGGGGTCCGCCCCTGGCGGACGGATGCCCCTGCGGGCGCACCTGCTCGAGCTGCGCCGCCGCCTCTTCTTCGCAGCGTTGGGGCTCGTGGTCGGCGCCGTCGCAGGCTGGTTCCTCTACGTCCCCGTGTTCGACCTGCTCCAGCAGCCCCTCAGGGACGTCGCCGAGGACCGCGACACGATCGTCGCCCTGAACTTCGCGGGTGTCGCGACGTCGTTCGACATGAAGATCAAGGTCTCGCTCTTCCTGGGCGTCTTCGTCTCGAGCCCGTGGTGGATCTACCAGCTCTGGGCGTTCGTGACGCCGGGCCTGACGAAGAAGGAACGGCACTACGCGGTCGGGTTCCTGGCCGCCGCCGTGCCGCTGTTCCTCGCCGGCGCGGCACTGGCGTTCTGGGCCCTGCCCAACGCGGTCCGGCTGCTCACCGAGTTCACGCCCGAGGACGCGACCAACCTCATCGACGCGCAGACGTACCTCAGCTTCGTCATGCGGCTGCTGCTCGCGTTCGGCCTGGCGTTCCTGCTCCCCGTCCTCATGGTCGCGCTGAACTTCGCGGGGATCGGCCGGGCCGAGACGTGGCGACGTGCCTGGCGCTGGGCCGTGCTGGTCGCTTTCACCTTCTCGGCGATCATGACGCCGACACCCGATGCGTTGACGATGATCGCGGTCGCGCTGCCGATCTGCGGCCTGTACTTCGTCGCGCTCGGCGTGTGCGCGCTGCACGACCGGCGCGTCGACAGGCGCCGTCGCGCCGAGGGTCTGCCAGGGCTGGACGGGACCATGCCGCCCCCGCCGCCCGAGCAGGAGCAGCCCGCATGACCGCGCGCGTCGGGCTCGTCGTGAACCCGACCGCGGGCAAGGGGCGCGGCTCGGCCGCGGGGCGGGAGGCGCACGCCCGCCTGAGCGCGCTGGGCCTGGCCGTCGAGGACCTCTCCGGGCCCTCGCTCGTGCAGGCCACGGACCGCGCTCGCGCCGGGGCGCTGCGCGGGCTCGACGCGCTCGTCGTGGTCGGCGGGGACGGCATGGTGCACCTCGGCGCCAACGTCGTCGCCGGGACCGACGTGCCGCTCGGCATCGTCGCGGCCGGCACGGGCAACGACATCGCCCGGACGCTCGAGCTGCCGCGCGGCGACGTCGGCGCGTCGGTGCGGGCCATCCAGCACGGGCTCGCCGCGGGAGCGCGCCGCGTCGACGCGGTCCGGGTCGGTCCGCCCGGCACCCGTCAGCAGGAGTGGTTCGTCGGGGTGCTCTCGTGCGGCATCGACGCCGCCGTGAACGCACGCGCCAACGGCTACAGGTGGCCCAAGGGCTCGGCACGGTACGTCCGCGCCCTCGCGGGTGAGCTGGGGCGCTTCCGGCCCTTCGGCTACCGCGTGACCTACGACGGTCAGGTCTGGGAGTCCGCCGGCACGGTCGTGGCGGTCGCGAACACGCGCTGGTTCGGCGGCGGCGTGAAGATCGCGCCCGGCGCCGCGATCGACGACGGGCTCCTGGACGTCGTCGTCGCCGGGCCGTTCACCAAGCCCGGCGTGGTGACGATCTTCCCGGGGCTCTACCGGGGCAAGCACGTGCACGACCCGCGGGTGCAGGTGCTGCGCGCGCGCCAGGTCCTCGTGGAGGCCGTGCCCGCACTCGGCGCGGTGCCGCCGCCCGCGTTCGCCGACGGTGAGCGGATCGGGCCGCTCCCGCTGCAGCTCGCGGTCGTGCCCGGCGCGCTGTCCGTCCTGACCTGACGGGCGTGCCTAGGGTGGGCAGGTGCCGTCACGCTCCCGTCACCGCCGCAAGCCGTCCGAGCGTCCGACGCCCGACGCCGGGTCGCGCGACGCTTCCGCACCTGACCGTTCCGCGCGCCGTGCGTCCGACGACGTCGAGCTCTCGCCCGCCGAGCGGTACGCCGCCGCACGACGGCGCGCGCAGGACGAGCGCGGGGAGCTCGCGCAGTTCCGCGAGCTGATCGGCTTCCAGCTCGACGACTTCCAGCTCGAGGCGTGCCGGGCGCTCGAGCGTGGCAGCGGCGTCCTCGTCGCCGCGCCGACCGGTGCGGGCAAGACCGTCGTCGGCGAGTTCGCCGTGCACCTCGCGCTGGCCGCCGGCCGCAAGGCGTTCTACACGACGCCCATCAAGGCGTTGTCCAACCAGAAGTACGCCGACCTCGTGCGGCGCTACGGCCCCGAGCAGGTCGGGCTGCTGACGGGTGACACGACGGTCAACTCCGAGGCACCCGTCGTCGTCATGACGACCGAGGTCTTGCGGAACATGCTCTACGCGGGCTCGGGCACGCTCGCGGGGCTCGGCTACGTCGTCATGGACGAGGTGCACTACCTCGCGGACCGGTTCCGCGGGCCGGTGTGGGAAGAGGTGATCATCCACCTGCCCGACGACGTGCAGCTCGTCTCGCTGTCCGCGACGGTCTCGAACGCAGAGGAGTTCGGGGACTGGCTCGCGACCGTGCGGGGCGACACGACGGTCGTGGTGAGCGAGCACCGGCCCGTGCCGCTCGGCCAGCACGTCCTGGTACGAGACGAGCTGCTCGAGCTGTACGCCGGCCACGTCGACCCCACGGACCCCGGTGTCGACCCGCCGATCAACCCCGACCTGCGCCGTCTGCTCGCCTCGCGCACCGCCGAGGAACGGCGCGGGCCCGGCGACCGCGGCTACCGCGGCCGGGGCGGGAACCGGCCCGGCGGTGGGCGCGCGGGCGGGGGAGGAGCAGGCGGCGCGCGGGGTGGCGGCATCCGGCCGTCGCCGCGCTTCGCGGTGGTCGACCTCCTCGACCGCGAGGGCCTTCTCCCGGCGATCGTCTTCATCTTCTCGCGCGCCGGGTGCGAGGCCGCCGTGGAGCAGTGCCTCGCCGCCGGGGTGCGCCTGACGACGCCCGCCGAGCAGGCGGAGATCCGGCAGCTCGTCGAGGAGCGGTGTGCCGCCGTGCCGCCCGAGGACCTCGACGTGCTCGGCTACTGGCAGCTCGCGGACGCGCTCACGCGGGGGGTCGCCGCGCACCACGCCGGCATGCTGCCGCTGTTCAAGGAGACGGTCGAGGACCTGTTCTCGCGCGGACTGGTCAAGGTCGTGTTCGCGACCGAGACGCTCGCGCTCGGCATCAACATGCCCGCCCGCTCGGTCGTGCTCGAGAAGCTCGTGAAGTGGGACGGGTCGCGCCACGTCGACGTCACGCCGGGGGAGTACACCCAGCTCACGGGCCGGGCAGGCCGTCGAGGGATCGACGTCGAGGGCCACGCGGTCGTCGTGGCTCACCAGGGCCTCGACCCCGTGCAGCTGGCGGGCCTGGCATCCAAGCGCCTGTACCCGCTGCGGTCGAGCTTCCGTCCGACGTACAACATGGCCGTCAACCTCGTCGCCCAGGTGGGCCGCGAGCGGGCGCGCGAGGTGCTCGAGACGTCCTTCGCGCAGTTCCAGGCGGACCGCGGCGTCGTCGGGCTCGCACGCCAGGCGCAGGCCCACACCGAGGCTCTCGAGGGGTACGCGCAGGCCATGCAGTGCCACCTGGGCGACTTCGAGGAGTACGCCGAGCTGCGCCGGCAGATCTCCCGGGCCGAGAAGGACGCCACGCGGCAGGAGGCCGGCGCGCGCCGGGCCCTGGCCGTCGCGTCGCTCGAGGGTCTGCGTGCGGGCGACGTGCTCGAGGTGCCGACCGGGCGACGCAGCGGGTTCGTCGTCGTCGTCGACCCGGGCCTCAAGGGCGGGTTCGACGGCCCGCGTCCCACGGTCCTGACGACGGACCGTCAGGTGCTGCGGCTCACCGCCGCCGACGTCGGACGAGGAGCGCGCACGGTCGGTCACGTGCGGGTCCCGCGCGACCTCAGCGTGCGCGTCCCGGCCGCCAGGCGGGACCTGGCCGCACGACTGCGGGCGGCGGTCGCGGACCTCGCCCCGGCGCCGCACGAGCGCCCTCGCCGCCCCGCCCGGGCCGACGAGGACGCGCACGTCGCGCAGCTGCGGCGACGCCTGCGCGCTCATCCCTGCCACGCGTGCCCCGACCGTGAGGAGCATGCGCGCTGGGCCGAGCGCTGGTCACGGCTCAAGGCCGAGCACGACGCGCTCGTCGGCCGGATCGCGGGCCGTACGGGCTCGATCTCGGCGGTGTTCGACCGGACCTGTGACGTGCTCGTCACCCTCGGCTACCTCGAGGCCGCTGAGGGCGCGCGCGGGCTTCGGGTCACCGCCGACGGCCGCTGGTTGCGGCGCATCTACGCCGAGAACGACCTGCTCCTCGCGGAGTGCCTGCGCCGCGGCGTGTGGGACGAGCTGGACGCGCCCGGGCTCGCCGCTGCCGTGTCGACCGTCGTGTACCGGTCGCGCCGCGACGAGGACGCCGAGCCGCACGTCCCGGGAGGTCCACGCTCGCGCCTCGGGATCGCTCTCGAGGGCACCGTGCGGGCCTGGTCCGAGCTCGAGGACCTCGAGTCCGCGCACACGCTCGAGACGATCCAGCCGCTCGACCTCGGGCTGGTGGAGGCCGTGCACAAGTGGGCAGCCGGCCGCAGCCTCGACGCGGTGCTGCGCGGCGCCGACCTCACGGCCGGCGACTTCGTCCGGTGGTGCAAGCAGGTGATCGACGTGCTGGACCAGCTCGGGCAGGCGGGTCCGCACGAGCGCATCCGGACGACGGCGACGGCCGCGGTGGCGGCGTTGCGCCGCGGGGTCGTGGCGTACTCGTCGGTGTGACGCCGCTCGCACCGGGTGCCCGACGACCGTGACCTGCGGCGGCGCGGTGGCATCGGCGTCACGCGCGGTCGCGCCGGTGCGCCACCGGTGCCCTATCGTGCGCGTGTGAGCTCCACCCTGTACCGCGGCGGCGTCGTGCACTCTCCGGCCGACCCGTTCGCTGAGGCCCTGCTCGTCGAGGACGGCACCGTCGCCTGGCTCGGCGCCGACGACACCGCCGACGGCTTCGCGTCGCGGGCCGACGAGGTCGTCGACCTGGATGGCGCGATCGTGACGCCCGGCTTCGTCGACGCGCACGTCCACGTGCTCGAGACCGGTCTGGCGCTCGGCTCGGTCGACCTGAGCGCCGCGCGCTCGCTCGACGAGGCGCTCGGCGCGGTGCGCCGCGCGGCGGACGCGCGCACGGGCCAGGACGTGCTCCTCGGCTTCGGCTGGGACGAGACGCACTGGCCCGAGGGCCGCGGTCCGACCCGCACCGAGCTCGACGCAGCGGCGGGCGGGGCTCCGGTCTACCTCGCGCGCGCCGACATCCACTCGGCTGCGGTGTCGAGCGCCCTCGCCGACGGGCTCGGGCTGGCGCACGTCCCCGGCTGGGACCCGGACGGTCGGGTCGACGGCGAGGCGCACCACGCGGCACGTGAGGCGGCGCGCACCATGGACGCGGCACGGCGCACGCGGCTCTACCGCCTCGCGCTCGAGCACGCGGCGTCCCGCGGGATCGTCTCGGTGCACGAGCACTCGGCACCGTTCATCGACACGCGTGAGGGTCTGGTCGAGCTCCTCGAGCTCACCCGGGACGCTGCGGGAGGTCTGCCGCACCTGGTCGCGTACCGGGGCGAGGCGTGCGAGACCGTCGACGACGCACGCGAGGTGCTCGCCGCCGTGCCTGGGCTGACCGGGCTGGGCGGGGACCTGAACGTCGACGGGTCGATCGGCTCGCGGACCGCCGCGCTGCGGGCGCCGTACGTCGACGGCGCGGGCGACGGCGTGCTGCACCTGACCGCCGAGCGCATCGCGAACCACATCGCCGCGGCGTCCCGCGCCGGTGTGCAGGCGGGTTTCCACGTCATCGGCGACCGCGCGATGGATGAGCTCCTGATCGGGCTGCGCGCGGCTGTGGACGTCGAGGGACCGGCGGCCGTGGCACGCACGGGCGTGCGTCTCGAGCACGCCGAGATGGTCGATGCCCCGACGCTGGCGGCCCTCGTGCTGCTCGGGGTCCGGCTCAGCGTCCAGCCGGCGTTCGACGCCGCCTGGGGCGGCCCGCAGGGGATGTACGCGACGCGGCTGGGCGCGGCTCGGGCGGCCGCGCTCAACCCGCTGGCCGACCTCGCGGGGGCCGGCGTGCCGCTCGCCTTCGGGTCGGACTCTCCGGTGACGCCGATCGACCCGTGGGCGGGCGTGCGGGCCGCCGTCGAGCACCACGCGAGCGAGCAGCGACTCTCGGCGCGCGCCGCGTTCCGCGCTGCGACGCGTGGCGGGTGGCGCCTCGCGGGACTCGACCACGTGGGCGAGCTGCGCGTGGGCGCCCCCGCGCACCTGGCCGTGTGGCGGGCTGCACGCCTCGCGGTGCAGGCACCCGACGGCCGGCTCTCGGCCTGGAGCCCGGACGCGCGGGCAGGGATCCCTCTGCTGCCGTTCCTGGGCGCCGACGAGGAGCCTCCGCGCTGCCTGCGGACCGTACGCGACGGCGTGGTGCTCTTCGACGCGATGCCCTGACGTCCGCCGGCCGGGTGAACTTCTGAGCGGGGCGCGCGTCGTGGACGCCGCGACGCGCGGTCACCTGGACGACGTGCGCCGGACACGCCGGGGCAAGCGGGGCGACACGCGGGCGACACGCCGCTCGAGGACAACCGACCCGTCCGGGTGGTCGCGCGCTGACCTGCGGCGAGTCCTCTGGCCTGCGGCGACGCGGGCTTGACAGCGATTCTGAGAGCGGTAGTTTTCCCGTTGACCCGCTGCCCAGGGGGTGCAGTGACGACGAGGTCACCCGCCGGTCGAGCACACACCACTCGGGAGCGAGGCACGTCCGGCGGCGGTCACCAGGCTCCGGCCGGGCCCGCGTGTTCAGTAGACAACGGTCGTCGCGCTGCGGCGCGCGACCGGTACGAAGGACACGCGGGCCGGTCGGTCGGCCTGGGCTCGGGCCGGGTCCTTCGGCCGTCCTGGACGCACGGCTTTCTCGCCTAGGCTGGCGCGGTGCCCGCCGCCCGACCGTCCCGCTGGTGGACGCTGCTGCTCGCGGTAGCCGGTGGCCTCGTCACCCGTGTCGCGTTCCCCGGGCCGGGCCTGTGGCCCGCAGCGTTCCTCGGCATCGCGCTGCTGTACCTCGCCCTGCGGCGCGACAGCGCGCGGTGGAACGCGCTCGTCGGGCTCGTGTGGGGCCTCGCCTTCTTCCCGGCGCTGATCACGTGGGCCGACGAAGCCGTCGGCCCGGTTCCGTGGCTCATGCTCTCGCTCGCGTGCGCGGCGTACGTCGCGCTCTTCGGCGCCGCGTGGAGCTGGGCCCGCCGGGGCGAGGCGGTCTGGCGCAGCCCGTGGTGGCAGCTGCCCGTGTTCGTGGTCATCTGGGTCGCGCTCGAGGAGGCCCTGGCGTTCTGGCCGTTCGGCGGGTTCCCGTGGGGCCGGCTCGCGTTCTCGCAGGCCGACTCGCCGCTCGCGAGCTTCGCCGCGCTCGGGGGCGTGCCGCTGCTGAGCGCGGCCGTCTGCACCGTCGGCGTCCTGCTGGGGCGTGCGCTCATCGCGTTGCGCCACGCGCAGCTGCTGACCGCGTCGAGCACGGCCCTCGCGGCCGTCTTCGTGGTGCTCGCCGGGTTCGCCGTGCCGCTGCCGACGGGCGCGCAGGACGGCACGCTGCTCGTCGGCGCCGTGCAGGGGAACGTCCCGGGGCAGGGCCTGGACGCGTTCGGACGCCGCGCGGTGGTGCTCGACAACCACGTGCAGGGGACCTACGCGTTGCTCGACGACGTCGAACCCGGCGAGCTGGACCTGGTGCTCTGGCCCGAGAACGGCACGGACATCGACCCGCAGGTCGACAAGCAGGCGGCCGCGGCGATCGACGGCGCCGCGCAGGCACTCGGGGCTCCGATGCTCGTCGGGACCGTCGAGTACCCGGAGACCGGCGGGCGATACAACACCTCAGTCTTGTGGGAGCCCGGACAAGGCGTAGTCGCGACCTACTCCAAGCGCCACCCCGCACCCTTCGCGGAGTACATCCCGCTGCGGCCTGTCGCCCGCCTCTTCTCCTCCGCGGTGGACCGCGTCACGCGGGACATGCTGCCCGGTCACGGCGACGGCGCGATCCCGCTCGAGTCCGAGCGGCTGGGGAGGACCGTCGTCCTCGGCGACGTGATCTGCTTCGAGGTCGCCTACGACTCCTTGGTGCGGTCCGCCGTCCGGGCCGGGGGAGAGATCCTCGTCGTCCAGACCAACAACGCGACGTTCGGCTGGTCCGACGAGTCCACGCAACAGCTGGCGATGTCGCGGATCCGCGCCATCGAGCACGGCCGGGCCACCGTGCAGATCTCCACGGTCGGCGTCAGCGGCGTGATCCAGCCCAACGGGGCCCTGACCGAGAGCACCGAGCTGTTCACGGCGGACCAGATGATCGCTAGCCTTCCGCTGCGCACGTCGCAGACGTGGGCAACGCGCCTCGGAGCGTGGCCGGCATGGGGCATCGACGCCCTGGCGCTGTGCGCCGTCGTCTCCGGCGCCGTAGGAGCCGCGCGGCTGCGCGGCACGAACCGGGGGGAGCCCGCGTGAGTGCACGAGTCCTCGTCGTCGTCCCGACGTACAACGAGAAGGAGTCCATCCCGGGCGCGCTGTCGCGGCTGCTCGAGCACGTCCCCGAGGCCGACGTCCTCGTGGTCGACGACGGGTCGCCCGACGGCACGGGCCAGCTCGTCGAGCAGATCGCGTCCGACGAGCGCGACGCCGACGTCGCCCGGGCCGTCTCGGTGCTGCACCGCACGAGCAAGCAGGGTCTGGGTGCCGCGTACGTCGCGGGGTTCGGCTGGGCGCTCGAGCGCGGCTACGACGTGATCGTCGAGATGGACGCCGACGGCTCGCACCGTGCGCAGGACCTGCCGGCGCTGCTGGCCGCCCTGCCCGAGGCCGATCTGGTCCTCGGGTCGCGCTGGGTCCCCGGCGGCAGCGTCGTCAACTGGCCGAAGAACCGCGAGGTCCTCTCGCGGGGTGCGAACACCTACACCCGGCTGCTGCTCGGCATCCCGGTGCACGACGCGACGGGCGGGTTTCGCGCCTACCGCGCCGACCTGCTGCGTGACCTCGCGCTCGCCGACGTCGCCTCGCGCGGCTACTGCTTCCAGATCGACATGACGCTGCGCTCGCTCGCTGCGGGGGCGCGCGTGGTGGAGGTGCCGATCACCTTCGTCGAGCGCGAGCTCGGCGCGTCGAAGATGAGCCGCGACATCGTCGTCGAGGCGCTCGTCAACGTCACCCGGTGGGGGATAGCAGAACGCTCCCGCCGTGTGGCGGGAGCGTTCAAGCGGGGGGTGCGCAGCGACCGCGTCGCGCGGCGCTGACGAGATCAGGCGCTGCGGCGCAGCTTTCCGGCCCGCAGCAGGTCGAGGCGCTCGTCGAGCAGCTCTTCGAGCTCACCGATCGTGCGGCGCTCGAGGAGCATGTCCCAGTGCGTGCGCGGAGGCTTGGTGGCCTTGGCCTCGGGCTTGGACGCGTCACGCAGGAGCGCCTCGGCGCCGCAGCGGCACTCCCAGACGACGGGCACGTCGGCCTCGACCGAGAAGGGGAGGATGATCGTGTGCCCGTTGGGACAGTCGTAGTGCGCCTGGAGACGAGGGGCGAAGTCGACGCCCTCCTCGGTCTCCATGCTCTGCGACCCGATGCGCATTCCGCGCAGGGACCTGTTCGCCATGAGAGTGACCTCCGTGCCGGATCGCGGCCGTCGAGTATGAGTTCCACCGGGCTCAACGGCGGAGAGCTCTTCAGTGTTCCAGCGTGACGTGAAGGGATCGTGAACGCACGCGGAGCGGCCCGGAGAGGCTTACTGTGCGGGAGTGATGTCCACCACCTCGACGCCCGCCGAGATGACCTTCCGCCGTCTGGGCGACTCGGGACTGGTGGTCTCGACCGCTGGGCTCGGGTGCAACACGTTCGGCGCGACGCTTCCTGACGAGGGTGTCACACCTCTGGTCGACGCGGCACTGTCTGCGGGTGTGACGTTGTTCGACACCGCCGACGTGTACGGCGGCCGTCCGGGAGGGAGCGAGGAGCTGCTCGGCGCCGCGCTGCGGGGTCGCCGGGACGACGTGATCGTCGCCACGAAGTTCGGTATGGACATGCACGGCACCAACGGGCCCGACTGGGACGCGCGCGGCTCGCGTCGCTACGTGCGGCGCGCGGTCGAGGCTTCGCTGCGGCGTCTGGGCACCGACTGGATCGACCTGTACCAGATGCACTGCCCGGACGAGTCGACCCCGATCGAGGAGACGCTGGCCGCGCTGCACGAGCTCGTCGTCGAGGGCAAGGTGCGGTACGTCGGCTCGTCGAACTTCGCCGCGTGGCAGGTCGTCCAGGCGGACTGGACCGCGCGCACGGGCGGCCTCACCCCGTTCGTCTCTGCTCAGAACCGGTACCACCTGCTCGACCGCAGCGTGGAGGACGAGCTCGTGCCCGCTGCCGAGGCGTCCGGAGTCGGGTTGATCCCGTACACGCCGCTCGCGTCCGGCCTGCTCACCGGCAAGTACCAGCGCGGGCAGGGCGCACCCGACGGCACGCGACTGGCCCGCCTCCCCGAGCGGCTCGCGCGCGCGGACTTCGACCGGATCGACGCCCTCGTCGCGCTCGCGCACGAGTGGGGAGTCGACCTGCCGACGGTGGCGCTCGGCGGGCTCGCCGCCCAGCCGGGCGTGGCCTCGGTCATCGCCGGCGCGCGCACGCCTGCACAGCTGCGGGCGAACGTCGCCTCGATCCTGTGGGAGCCCGACCTCGCGCAGCTCGCCGCGATCGACGAGGTCGCGCCCGGCGCGCAGTAGCCCCTAGGAGGACGGCTCCGGCAGGCGCGACACCAGGAGCGCTGCCGTGCCGGGCATCACGTCGGGGCGGCCCTCACTGAGGTGCGAGGACGGACGGGCCGTGCGGTCCGATCGCGACGATCGCGCTCAACGGCACACCCGCTCCGTGCGTGGCACGCTCGAGCTCGACGACCCAGGTCAGCTGGTCGCACACGTCCTCCTCGACGTCGCCGACGAGCGCTGCCACGACCGAGCCGCCCACGGCGTGCTCCTCGAGGACCGTCGCCAGGTCGTCCGCGAGGAACCGCGCGAAGCCGTCGGTGACCGTCACCGGGCGGTCGCTGATCGCGAGGACGAGGGGGAGCAGCCGGTCGTCGGCGTCGAGCAGGACGCACCACAGCGCGGGCGGCCCCGCTGCCTCGGGCCCGACGAGCGTCTGCAGTACACGCGCCGCCTGGTCCGGCGTCCGGACGGGTGTCCCGACGAGGGAGGCGACGTCGGCGAGGTCGTCGTCGGGTCCGTTAGCGTCCCAGCTGCGTGAAGTCATGGGCGGCACGTTGCCAGGGCGCGTCGGTGCGAGCGCACGCAGCGCGGCCGCTCGGTGGACGTCCGGTCGGCAGTCGGGGCTGGGGTCGGCTCGCTGCCCCGCGGGCCGCCTGGGCCGAATCGATTTGCCGGGGCACACGTCGGCGGTCGGGTCTGCCGCCGCGTGCCGGACGGCTCCTAGGTTGGCGGACATGCGACGGACGAAGGCGTACCGGGCACACGTCGGCACACGCGTGGCAGCCGCGAGCGCCGTCGGCGCCCTGGCGCTGGCGGGTGTGGCGCTCGCACCGTCCGCGAGCGCGGCGGCGGGCTGCACCGCCACCTACGCCGTCACCAGCCAATGGGGCGGGGGGTTCGGCGCCGACGTCGTCGTGACGAACCTCGGCGACGCGGTGAGCGGCTGGACCGTCAGCTGGACGTTCGCGCACGGCCAGACCGTGAGCCAGGCCTGGAACGCCGCGGTGACCCAGTCCGGCCCGACGGTGACGGCGACCAACCTGGGGTGGAACGCCACGCTACCGACGAACGGCGCCGCGTCGTTCGGCTTCATCGGTTCCTCTCCTCAGTCCACGAACGCGGTACCGACGAGCCTGACGCTCAACGGCACGGCGTGCACCGGAGCGGTCGCGCCCACGTCGAACCCGACGACGACGAGCCCGACGACAGCAGCGCCGACCACACCGGCCCCGACCGGCGCGCCGACGCCCAGTCCCACCGCGACACCCACATCCACCCCGACGACGCCGCCGCCGGGCTCCTGGCAGGCCGAACGTCTCGACCGCGGCATCATCAGCGTCCGCTCGGGCGGCGCGAACCTCGTGCAGTGGCGCCTGCTCGGGACGGACGCCCGCGACGTCGGCTTCCACCTCTACCGGGACGGCGCTCGCCTCACGTCCTCGCCGCTCACGGGCGCGACGAGCTACCTCGACCAGGGGGCTGCGGCCTCGGCCCGCTACACGGTCCGCGCGGTCGTCGGCGGCTCGGAGCAGGCGCCGTCGGCCGCCAGCCTGACGTTCGCGAACGGCTACCTCGACGTCCCGATCTCGAGGCCCGGCTCCGACTACACCGCGAACGACGCGAGCGTCGGCGACCTCGACGGCGACGGCGACCTCGACATCGTGCTGAAGTGGGACCCGACGAACGCCAAGGACAACTCCCAGTCCGGCGTCACGGGCAACGTGTACCTCGACGGGTACCGCCTGGACGGCACGCGGCTGTGGCGGATCGACCTGGGTCGCAACATCCGGGCCGGCGCGCACTACACCCAGTTCCAGGTCTACGACTACGACGGCGACGGCGCGGCCGAGGTCGCCGTGAAGACCGCCGACGGCACGCGGTCGGGGACCGGCCAGGTGATCGGCAACGCGAGCGCGGACTACCGCAACTCCGCCGGCTACGTGCTCTCCGGCCCGGAGTACCTCACCGTCTTCGAGGGCGGTGACGGCCGTATCGGCGCGACCGCGGACTACGTGCCCGCGCGCGGTACGGTCTCGAGCTGGGGCGACTCCTACGGCAACCGGGTCGACCGGTTCCTCGCGGGCACGGCGTACCTCGACGGTGTGCGGCCGTCGATCGTCATGGCACGCGGTTACTACACGCGTGCGGTCGTCGTCGCGTGGGACTACCGCAGCGGCACGCTGACGCGGCGCTGGACGTTCGACTCGAACAGCTCGTCGCAGGGCAACGCCGCGGTGGCGGGACAGGGGAACCACGCGCTGGCGATCGCGGACGTCGACGCCGACGGACGGCAGGAGATCGTCTACGGTGCCGCGGCGATCGACGACGACGGTCGCGTGCTGTGGAACACCGGAACCGGCCACGGTGACGCGGCGCACCTAGGCGACCTGATCCCCTCCCGGCCCGGGCTGGAGTACTACAAGGTCACCGAGTCGACGTCACAGCCCGACTCGTGGATGGCGGACGCCCGCACGGGGCAGATCCTGTGGCGCACGAACGCGACCACGGACAACGGCCGCGGTGTGTCCGACGACGTCTGGGCCGGTTCGCCTGGCGCCGAGTCCTGGTCCGCGGCCGACGGCCAGATCCGCAACGCCTCCGGTCAGGAGATCGGGCGCAAGCCTTCCTCGACGAACTTCCTGGCCTGGTGGGACGGCGACCCGGTCCGCGAGCTCGTCGACGCCACGCGGGTCGACAAGTACGGCACGGGCGGCGACACGCGCCTGCTCACGGCGTCGGGCGTGCACGCGAACAACGGCACCAAGGCGACGCCGTCGCTGTCCGGTGACCTCCTGGGGGACTGGCGCGAGGAGATCGTCTGGCCGACGAGCGACGACTCCGCCCTGCGGATCCACGCGACGCCGATCACGACGAGCGTGCGCCTGCCCACGTTGCTGCACGACCAGACGTACCGCGTGGCGGTCGCCTGGCAGAACACGGCGTACAACCAGCCGCCGCACACCGGCTTCTTCCTCGGCGACGGCTTCAGTGCGCCCGCGTGGCCGTCGGTCTACACGCCCTGACCGGCTGCCTGGACACAGTGTGGTGAGAGCTTCCGGGTGCGCCGTGCGCCGACTGCGGCGCTTCCGGTGGGGTGTCGCGGCTCAGCGCGAGGCGTGCGCGGCGCGGAAGGCGTCGATCGCCGGGTCGCGCACGAGCTCGGCCTCGTCGCCCAGGAACACCGCGACGAGCGTGGCCGCTGGGTCGGTGTCCAGGTACGGCAGGTAGGTGTCCCGCCACGTCCACAGGTTCGGGTGCTGGTAGACGTCGCACGCCTCGGCAGGCGTCAGCATGGCCACGGCGCGCTCGAGCTGGATCCGGCTGAGGCGGTACGCGGCCGTCCCGGACGTGTGCCCGACGACGTGGGCGACCACGACCCCGGGCAGCCGGTGGTCCGTGCTGTTGACCAGCGGGAAGTGCTCGGGTCGCGGCGCCGCGTCGTCGGACGGCACGAGCCCGACACCGTGCGCGACGGGACGCACCCAGCCGTCGATCGCGAGCTCGAACGCGTCGCGTGCTGCCGAGATCTCGTCCGCCGTCACCCAGGTCGCCATGCCGAGACCCTGGCAGAACCGAGGTCAGCGGTCACCCCTAATTGCGGGCTTGTCGTGCCCGCGCGCCCCTACGATCGGTCGATGCCGTCGTCCGAGGAGCGCCTGGACACCCGCCAGCGCGAGCTGCTCGCGCAGTGGCTTCCCGGTCTCCGGGTGCTGCACGACCACAGCTGGGGCCTGGTGGGCACGACGGTGCTCGAGGTCGTGCACGGCGACGAGCACCTGGCGGTCAAGGCGGGCGACGCCGCCGACCACCACCTCGCGCGGGAGATCACCGCGCACGAGCGCTGGCTCGGCCCCTGGACGACGACGGGGCGGGCGCCCGCCCTCGTGCACGCAGACCGTGACGTGAAACTCCTCGTCACGCGGTGGCTCCCGGGCACACTGGTCCTCGGCTCGGACGCGGCAGGTGACCCCGCGACCTACCGCCAGGCCGGCACGCTGCTCGCGGCGCTCCACGCGCAGCACGCGGTGCTCGACGACGAGTACGAGCGGCGCGCGAACCTCCGCCTCACGCGTTGGCTCGACTCGCCGCACCGGATCGACGAGACACGCGTGCGACGGATCCGCGAGCTCGCGAGCACCTGGCCGACGCCGCCCGCCCGCCTCGTCCCCACGCACGGCGACTGGCAGCCCCGCAACTGGCTCGTCGACGGGGCAGTGGTGCGCGCGATCGACTTCGGCCGCGCCGACCTGCGCCCGGCGGTCGTGGACCTCGTGCGCCTGGCCGCGCAGGAGTTCCGGCACGACCCGGCGTTGGAGCCCGCCTTCTTCGAGGGCTACGGGGACGACCCGCGCGAGCCGACGGCGTGGGCGCGCGTGAGGTTGCGCGAGGCCGTCGGCACGGCGGCGTGGGCGTTCCAGGTCGGCGACGAAGCGTTCGAGGCGCAAGGTCACCGCATGATCGCCGACGCGCTCACGGCGTTCGGCTGACCGGTGCGGGCCGCGGCGGCCCCGCACGCCCGTCGTCAGGACCGGACGTTCCCGATGCGCAGGTGGTTGCCGAAGGGGTCCCGGATGCCGAAGTCTCGGCCGTAGGGCTGGTCCATCGGCTCCTGGGTGACGTCCACCCCGGCCGCGACGAGTCGGTCGAACGTGCCGTCCACGTCGTCGGTGGCGAACGCCAGCCAGCCGCCGCCGGCGCCCTTGGTCACGAGGTCGCGCACCCGCTCCGCGGTCGCCTCGTCGTGCGCCGGGGGACCGGGACGCTCGAGCAAGATCTCCTTGCGGTCTCCCGGCACACGGACGGTGAGCCAGCGCATCGGACCGAAGTCCACGTCGGCGCTCACCTCAAGACCGAGCAGGTCGACGTAGAACGTCAGGGCCTCGTCCTGGTCGAGGACGAAGATCGATGAGAGGTTGTTGCGGACGAGCATCTCGAGCCTCCTGGCCGTCGTGCGGGTCCGGCCCGGTGGCCGGTACTCGTCACGCTAAGGGCGGGGGAGGCAGGTGCGCTTCTCCGAAACTGCTCGGCCGGCCCCAGGCCATCGTGAACGTCCCCGACGACGGCTGCGGCAGCCCCGCGACCTGCTGGCGGTAGGCTGTGGGGGAGCAGCCGACGATCTCCGTGAACGTCCTGCTGAACGTGCCGAGGCTCGTGAAGCCGACCTCGAGGCAGAGGTCGGTCACGCTCGTGCTCGTCGTGCGCAGCCGGAACATCGCGCGCTCGACACGGCGTCGCTGCAGGTACCGGTAGGGGGTCTCGCCGAACACGCGACGGAACTCGCGCGAGAAGTGCGACGGCGACATGAACGCGACCCGAGCGAGCGCGGCGACGTCGAGCGGTTCCGCGTACCGCCGGTCCATCGCGTCGCGGGCGCGCAGCAACCGACGGTTCACGTCCTCGCTCTGGCGGCTCACGCGCCCATCCTCGCGCGCACGGCGCGTCGACGAGCCGTGCGCGTGGGAGCCGTGCGCGCGCGTCCTGCTCGGCGACGTCGCCTAAGGCCGGTCGGCCAGCTCGGGTGGCCATACGACGGTGAACCGCTCGCAGACGATCTCGTCCTGCTCTGACCACGTCGCCCCGCGCGCGGCGCAGGTCCGGGTCCAGTACTTCCGGTGCTCGCGCCGCCAGCTCTCGAGCGTGCGGTCGTCCTCGCCCTCGGCGTGGGCGAACTCCGCGTCCACCTGGTCGAACGTGGCGATCCGCAGGTCGGTGCTCCGCAGGATCACCGACGGCCTGCCGGCCCCGTCGCACGCGACCCAGTGCCCGCCGATCCGTGGCAACGGCTCGCCGCGCGCAGCGAACTCCTGCACGAGCTCGGCCGTGGCGCGCTTGGGTCCGTGCGTCACGGCACGCAGCAGCTCGTCGGCCAGCCGGGGGGAGTCGCCGAAGTACTCGACCGTGTACTCACCGCCCGTGGCGGCGGCATGCGGGAAGACGGCCGCGTACCCGGCCCAGAACGCGTCGGCCGCCTCGCGGTCGACGATCGGGAGAGTCGCGGAGGCCGTCTCGTCAGTCACGGGCACAGCCTGCCCTCGAGTCCACCGGCTGACCAAATGTCGGGAAGCCGGGGAGTCGACGCGCTCAGCCGACGCATCGAACGGATGTTCGATGCGTCGGCTGAGGTTGGAACGATCCGGCCACTCGGCGCTGCGGGCCACCGGGGCTTGACATCGCGAGGGCCTGCCTTATCGTTTGTCGATACATCGAAGAACGATAACTCGAAGGCGGGGGATGAGCGTGCTCAGCAGTGGAGCGACGGACGCGCGGGAGCGGCAGGCGCTGGCGGCCCGGGTCTCGGTCGTCGTGCTCGAGGGCCTGCTGTGGGCGCTCCTGACCGTCGTGCTGGTCACCAACGTGGCACGCCCGCTCGCGGGAGGCGCGATGCTCGGCATCGGCGAGGGTCCGTACTGGGGCACGACGCCGTCGGTGACGGCGGACGTGTCGGACGCGGTGTGGGAGCGCGCCTTCGAGACCCTGGGCGACGACCTCCCGGCCTTCGGGCCGGGGATGATGGTCGGCGGCCCGTTCGAGCGCGGCGAGTACGTCGAGGCGACGCTCCCGAACCGGACGGACATCTCCGTCTGGAGCCCGATGACCTTCCGACAGATGGTCGCAGTGGCCGGCGCTCCGCTGCTGTCCGGAGTGGTGGTCGCCGCTGCGCTGGCCCTGGCGATCCGGATCGTCCGCGACCTCCGCCGTGGAAGGCTGTTCGACGCCGCTAACCTCACGCGCACTTACCAGATCGCCGCGGTGCTGGGCGTCGGCGGGATGATCGCCGAGGTCGCCACGGCATGGGGCCGCATCGGCGTGCTGACGAGCCCGCGGCTCGCCGGCTACGTCGACGTGGACTGGACGGTGTCGTTCACTCCGTTGGTGCTCGGGCTGACGATCGCTGCGGGCGCCGAGATGCTGCGGCTGGGGATCCGCATGCAGCGCGATGTCGAGGGCCTGGTATGAAGCGCCACGAGGAGCGTGCCGCCGAGGACGAGCCCAGTCTCATCGAGGTCCGTCTCGACGAGCTCATCGAGGCGCGCGGCCTGACGCTGACCGAGCTCGCCAAGCGCGTCGACATCACGCTCGCGAACCTCTCGGTGCTGAAGAACGGCCGAGCGCGCGCGGTGCGCTTCTCGACGCTCGCGGCGATCTGCCGCGAGCTCGACTGTCAACCCGGTGACCTGCTCGTCTACACGGGTCCAGGCCCGCACTGAGCTAATGCCGATAATGTACATTATGTCAGAACGTGTGGGAGGCCTACGGTCGATCGGGAGTCGCCCTACCTCGGAACCAGCGTGCGCGAGGGCTGTGCGCGCTCGTCGGTCAGGCGGGCTGCCACAGCTCGATGCGGTTGCCCTCCGGGTCGGTGACCCAGCCGAACCGCCCGACACCGGGCATGTCCTGGATCTGCGCCGAGACGTCCGCACCCTTGTCCCGCAGCTGGTCGAGCATGGCGTCGAGGTCGCGGACACGGAAGTTCAGCATGGTGCGCTGGTCACGTGAGCCGAAGTAGTCCGTCCCGGGGTCGAACGCCGCGAAGACCGTCGGCCCCGCATCGGGGAGCCACAGCCCGTTCTCGTCGACGTCCAGCCCGAGGCACTCGCGATACCACGCGGTCAGGCCGACAGGGTCGGTGGCCCGGATGAAGTACCCGCCGATCCCCTGCACGCGTTCCATGGCGGCAGTCTGCCAGGGTGAGGCGCTCAGCGATGGCGCGGCAGCTTGAGGACGTAGCGCTCCTCGGTGATGTCAGGGTCACGCGGCAGCTTCATGCGCTCGCCGGTGCGGGTGAAGCCCGCGCGGACGTACAGGTCCCCCGCCGCGTTGTTGCCGTCGACGAGCCACAGCGACACGGTGCGTGCACCGTCCGCGATCGCCGCTTGACGGATCGCGTCGAGCAGCGCCCAGCCGACTCCGCGTCGCCGCGCCTCGGGGGCGACCCACAGGCTGATGACGTGCCGGTCGTCCGTGGGCGAGCCGGGCTCCTGGAGCATCGAGACGAGGCCGAGCACCTCGCCGTCGTCCGCGGCCGCGAGCCAGGTCGGCACGGTGCGCACGCGCATGCGCCAGTGCTTCTCCTTGAAGCGCTCCTCGCGCTCGAGTGACGACCCGAAGGCGAAGGCATCCTCGCGGAGTGCGCGCAGACGGATGTCGCGCACGCGTGCCCAGTCGTCTTCAGTTGCCAGGGAGATCTGCACGTTCACAGGATGCCGTACAGCAGGGGTCTCACCTGGCACCGCCATGCCCCAGCGGGTCAGGTTGCGAGCGCGCGACGTCGGCGATCTCCTCCTCCGGCCGGGGCGGGATCGTCTCGTCGACCTCCAGCAGGGGCACCTCGTCGGTGCGACCCACGTCGGGCTCGGATCCGTGCGCCTCGCTCATGAAGCCTCCTCGTAGGTCAGGTCGATCGACTCCCCCGGCGCCAGCACGACGAGCTCGGAGCCGCGGACGAGGCGCCCGACGAGCCCGTGGACGAGCGCCAGGCCGTTCTCGTTCAGCATGCCGTCGTGGAACGGGACGATGCGCCGCGCCCCGACGTCACGCGCGCGGTCGATCGCCTCCGAGAGCAGCAGCCACGGCCCCGACACCGGGAGCAGCAGCACGTCGGGCTCGTCGGAGGTCTGCACGTGGGCGTCGCCCGGGTGCAGCACGCCGGCCACGAGGTACGCGACGTTCGCGATGCGCGGGATGTCGGGGTGGACGATCGCGTGCCACTCCCCCAGCGCGCGCACCTCGAACCCCGCGGCGTGGAAATGGTCACCCGCAGCAACAGCATGCAGAGAAGACTCGGGAGCACCCGCGGCCCGCACCAGTGCGAGCGCCGCCGGCGGTCCCCACAGCGGGACGCCACCGGCGACGACCTGCGCGACTCGTTCGACCGCGAGGTGGTCGGCGTGCTCGTGCGTGACAAGGATGGCGCCCGCTCCGTCGAGCGCCGACTCGACGTCGGACAGGGTCCCGGGGTCGATCACCAGGTGGCGGTCTCCCTCGTCGATCCGGACGCAGGAGTGGCCCCATCGGGTCAGGCGCGCAGTCATGCGGTCAGTCTCCGCTCTCACCAGGGTCGACGCACGTCGCCACGCCCCGCTTCGTCATGGTCTGTCCCGCGCTCCCCGGCCGGGTGCTGGCGCGCGCGGCGCATCGCACCAGATACGGTTGCCCGGTGCTCGTGCTCGGTGTGTGCAGCCTCAAAGGTGGCGTCGGCAAGACGTCCGTGACCCTCGGCCTGGCCTCCGCGGCCCTCGAACGTGGCCTGCGGACCCTCGTCGTCGACATGGACCCCCAGGGCGACGTCACCATGTCGCTCGGCGCGCGCCCGGACGAGGGCGACATCTCCGACGTGCTCGACGCGCCGAGCGCCGCGAGCGTGGCCTCGGCCACGGTCGCGAGCACCTGGGCGGAGAGCGGCCTCGACGTCCTCGTGGGCTCGGAGCGCAACGCGCGGCACGACCGGCTCGGCGACGACGACCTCGATCGGCTGCGGTTCGCGCTGTCCTGGGTGCACGACTACGACCTCGTGCTCGTCGACTGCCCCCCGTCGCTCGGCTCGCTCACGCGCACGGGGCTGACCGCGTGCGATCGCGCGATGGTCGTGACCGAGCCCGGCCTGTTCGCCGTCATGGCCGTCGGCCGTGCGATGCGCACGATCGACGAGCTGCGGCGCGGCCCCGCGCCGTCGCTCCAGCCGCTCGGGATCACGGTCAACCGCGTGCGGGCGCGCTCGCTCGAGCAGGCCTACCGTCTCGAGGAGCTCGGCAACCTGTACGGCCCGCTCCTGCTCACACCCTCGGTGCCGGAGAGGGCCGCGCTGCAGCAGGCCCAGGGCGCGGCCCAGCCCGTGCACGCGTGGCCCGGGGCGGCCGCGGCCGAGCTCTCGGGCATCTTCGAGGCATTGCTCGAGCGCGCGCTGCGCGCACCCCGCCGCTGAGAGAACCTCCGCAGACGACGAGACCGTCCGGTGCGACATGCGCTCCGGACGGTCTCGGACGACGTGAGCCGGTCAGTCAGCCGGCGGTGCGTGCGCGGCGACGCAGCGCGAGCTCGTCGTGCGGGTTCTCCCCCGCGGGTGCCTCGACCTCGTCCTCGGCGCGCTCGGTCGGCAGCTCGGCGAGGCTGCCCTCGACCTCGCGCCACACGCGACCGACGGCGATGCCGAACACGCCCTGGCCACCCTGCACCAGGTCGATGACCTCGTCGGCCGACGTGCACTCGTAGACCGAGGCGCCGTCCGACATCAGCGTGATCTGCGCGAGGTCGTCGACGCCGCGCTCGCGCAGGTGGCTGACCGCGGTCCGGATCTGCTGCAGCGAGACTCCCGTGTCGAGCAGCCGCTTGACGACCTTGAGCACGAGGATGTCGCGGAAGGCGTACAGGCGCTGCGTGCCCGAGCCGGTGGCGGGCCGGATCGACGGCTCGACGAGCCCTGTCCGTGCCCAGTAGTCGAGCTGGCGGTAGGTGATGCCCGCGGCGCGGCACGCGGTGGGGCCGCGATAGCCCGTCGCAGTGTCCAGGTCGGGCAAGTCGTCGTCGAACAGGAGGCCCTGCGCGCGCTGCGGGACGCCTGGGACGTTCTCCGCGTTCTCGTTGGCCACGCTTTCCTCCACTCGTTGCGCATGAGCCGTGCACTCGCCCGACCGCGCCTGAGGTAACGCTAGGCACGTGGGTGCCCCGACGCAACGACGCGCGGGGCGTGTCGCGGTCGGCGTGTCTGAACTTCAACCTGAGAGTGAAGGTTAGTGCGCGCGCCGCGTGACCAAGCCGCTACGGACCGTCCCCCTGCTCGAAGTCCTCGGGGGTCACCCGGTCGAGGAACTCGCGGAACTTCTCCACCGCGTCGTCGGGATCGCCGTGCTGCACCTCGACGCCGGCGACCGCGACCACCTCCGCGGAGCACAGCACCGGGATACCGAACCGTAGCGCGACCGCGATCGCGTCGGAGGCACGTGAGTCGACCCGCGCGCCGTTCCCGAGCTGCAGCTCGGCGTAGAACACGCCGTCCTCGAGCCGCGTGATCGCCGCGCGCCGGACCTCGTCGCCCTCGGCGAGGACGAGGTCACGCAGCAGGTCGTGCGTCATCGGACGGGGCGGGACCACGCCGGCCTGCGCCGCCGCGATCGCCCCGGCCTCGTGCGGACCCACGAGGATCGGCACGACGAGCTCGGAGTCGGGGTCCAGCAGGAGCACGACGTTCTCGTCCACGGTCGGGTGCCGACGCACTCCGACCACCTCGACGACGACGAGCTCAGGGTCCACGAGTCCACGCTACGTCCACCGCCCCCGATCTGCGCCCGACGCGACGTGAGCCCCGCCGACCGGACCGGACGGCGACCCCCGGGGACAGGTCGCTCAGGGCAGGAGGTCGGCGACCGACGAGCGCACCAGCGCGGTGTGCATGCGCGCGCAGAGCTCACCGAGCTCGGCCGCCATCGTGGCCGCACGTGCCCGCGACGAGGCGTTGCGTTGCCCGCGCCACGGGGCGACCGCCTGCTCGACCAGGTCCGCCTGGCGCTCGGCCGCGGTGCGGAACTGACGCAGGTGGCGGACGTCGATGCCGTGCTCGGACAGCGCCGCCGCCGTCACGACGATCTCGCGCGCCCAAGGCTCGAACCCGCCGCCAGGGCTGGGCGTCAGGACACCGGCCTCGACCAGCTCGGTGACGAGGGCGGGCTCGACGCCCGCGTCGGACGCGAGCGCGTCGGCCGAGACCCGGGTGTCCGGGCGCTGCAGCACACCGTCGGCGGTGGCGAGGCGCGCCCGGGGAGTGGGCTCGTCCTCCTCGCCCGCGTCCAGCGCGGCGAGGCGCTCACCGATCACCTTCAGGGGCATGTAGCGGTCACGCTGCTGCCGGAGCACGAACCGCAGCCGCTCCACGTCGGCCGGCGAGTACTGGCGGTACCCGGACGGCGTGCGCACGGGCTCCACGAGCCCCTGCTCCTCGAGGAAGCGCAGCTTGGACGGCGTGACCGCAGGGAACTCGAGCTGCAAGGCGGCGAGCACGTCGGAGATGCGCATGCTCGCGCGGCGCGAGATGCCCCGAGGCCAGGGCTCGTGCTCGGCGTCGTCCTGCGTGACGGGCACGTCCTGCGGTAGTCGCCGGGCGCGCGAGTGCGGCGCCGCGCTCATGCTCGGCCGCCGATCGACCGCGTCATGCGTCCTCGCGGTGCGGGCTCGGGTGGAACGTCATCCGGTACTTGCCGATCTGCACCTCGTCGCCCGCACGCAGCGTCGCGTCGTCGATCCGCTGCCGGTTCACGTAGGTCCCGTTCAGGGAGCCGATGTCCCGCACGACGAACTGCGTCCCCTCGCGGACGAACTCCGCGTGCTTGCGCGAGACCGTGACGTCGTCGAGGAAGATGTCCGCCTGCGTCGACCGCCCGGCGACCGTGCGGTCCGCGTCGAGCAGGAACCGGGCACCGGCGCTCGGCCCACGCTGCATGACGAGAAGTGCCGACGTGGCAGGCAGGGCATGCACCGCAGCCGACTCGTCAGACGTCAGCCCGACCGGCGCGCCCTGCTCGATCTCGACGGGTCCGACGTGACCGAAGTTGACCGTGGTCTCGGGGCCGGCGGCGCGAGAGGTCCGCTCGTCGTCGGGCATGTGGCCTCCTGTGTCCGTCATCGGATCGTCCGTCGACCCTTCGTCAGGGCGTGCGCCGATCGCACCACCCTATGCAACGCCTGGCGTCCGCGCAGCCCTCTGTCCGGGTCACCGCACGCCGCGTGTCGCGCCTCAGCTGCCATCGGGTGGCGCGGGGGTCGCGTAGCTCGGGTCGGGCAGCCGGCGCAGCGCGGTGATCGAGACCTCGTCCCGCTCGTCGACCGTGCCGGTGGCGCCCGTACCGCGGACCGTCGCCATCGCGCCGCCCGGGATCTGCAGGGCGATCGAGAGCGTCGACGGGTCACCGATCGCGAGCCACACGTACGGCGCGCGCAGCTCGACCCCGTCCAGCAGCACGCGGCCGCGCGCACCGGTGAACGACGAGCTGGCCGTCACCCGCTGGTCGTTGAGCTGGATCGCCTCCGCACCGGCGTTGCGCAGCTCTTCGAGCATGTTGAGCATCGTCACGGGCTGCAGGCCGTCGTCGGGGTCGAGCAGAGTCACCTGGACACCCGGGCCCTGGGCGGGCAGACGACCCGACAGGATGCCCTGCGTGATCGCGCTGCGGCGCAGCGAGTCGATCGCGGCCGCGTGCCGGTCGGAGCCCGACTCGAGGTCGTCCCGCTCGCCGCGCAGCTCGGCGACCTCGCGCCGCAGCTGGTCACCACGCTCGGTCGTCTCGTCGAGGATGCGCACGAGCTCGGACTGGCGCAGGCCGGAGAGTGCGCTCTCGTCGTTCTGCCGCACCTGCACGACGAGCGCGAACCCCAGCAGCGCGCACAGCACGCCGGCGATCAGCTGGGAGCGGTTCGCCCGGGGCGCCATGGCACGAGCGAGCAGCGCCCAGCCGCTCTGCTCACCGCTCGTGGCGGGGGCGTCGCCCTCCCCCGTCGCGTCGTCGCCCTCGGTGGGCTCGTCGGCCGAACCGGGGTCGTCGTCGACCGCGCGCGCACCGGGCTCCGCTTCCGACGCGGTCTCCGGGCGGGGCTCGCCGAGGGCGACCAGCGCGATCGCGCGCGTCTCGACGTCCAGCTCGTGCGCGACCGGGTCGACCGAGCGGCTCATCGCGTCGTTCCAGGCGTCGTCGTCCATCCGGACGTCGTCGGCGTCCCGCTCATCGTCTCGACGCGTGCCGTCCGCGCCAGCTCCTTCGTCGTCGACGGGCACGAAGATCTGGGGCACGAGCGGTCCCGCGTCCGCGAGGGCAGCCTCGCCGGGCCCCTCCGCATCGCTGTCCGGGGGGATCTCCTCGTCGGACGTCGCGTCGTCGTCGGGCGTCACGTCGACGTCGACGGAGCCCGCCTCACCGTCGTCCTCGTCCTGCGCGGCGTCGTCCCGGACCGTGTCGTCTCGAGCGCCGTCCGGCCCAGCGGTGTCATCCCGAGCGGCGCCTTCCCGAGCGGCGTCGTCGTCGTGGACGCCGTCGGACGCGTCGTCGAGGTCCCCGACAGGCAGACCGGTGCCGTGCTCGTCGGGGGTCGAGTCGCGGTCGTCGGTCATCGTCAGGCCTTGAACAGGTGCCGTCGGATCGACGCGGCGTTCGAGAAGATGCGGATCCCGAGGACCACGACGACGGCGGTCGACAGCTGGCTGCCGACCCCGAGCTGGTCGCCGAGGAAGACGATGAGCGCCGCGACGATCACGTTCGACAGGAACGAGATGAGGAAGACACGGTCGTCGAAGATGCCGTCGAGCATCGCGCGCACGCCGCCGAAGATCGCGTCCAGCGCCGCGACGACCGCGATCGGCAGGTACGGCTGCAGCTCGGCGGGCACGGTCGGCTGCAGGACCAGACCGGCGACCACGCCGACGACGAGCCCGATGACGGCGATCACTGGCGGTCCTCCCCTGACTTCGCCGCGGTCCCGGGCGAGCGGGCCGTGGACGCGTGCTGCGCCGACACTGCCACACGTGCGGCAGCCGACGAAACCGCCGATCCGGTGGCGGCGATCGGGACGGCCGCGTTGGACGGTGCCGCGCCGACCTGGCTGAACGGCGAGCGGTTCTGCGTGGACGTGGTGGTCGGATCGGTGGGGGGCGCCTCGGGCGTGGGCTGCAGCGCATCGGGCAGCTGGGCGTCCGGGACGCTCGCGTGCCGGAGCGTCACCTGCCCGACGCCGGGCAGCGCGAGCGCGTCCTGCCGTGAGATGTCGACGCCGATGCCGTAGTTGGAGCTCAGCGCCGCCAGGAGCTGCCCGGCCGTGCCCTGCGCGAGCCCGGTCTGCAGCGTGACGGGGTTCCCGAGCGCCTCGACCCGGTAGGGCCCGGACAGCGGCACGAGGTCCACGAGCACGGCACTGCCCGCGCTGCGGATCGCCGTGGTCGCCGTGATCCGCTGGTCGTTGATCGCGACGGCCTCCGCACCCGCCGCCCACAGCCCGTTCACGACGATCTGCAGGTCGACGTCCTGGACACGTGAGTCGTCGTCGGACGCGTCGGTCTCCGCGGTCGGCGCGTCGGACAGCTCGACCCGCAGACCGGGCCCGCTCACGGCCGTCTGACCGGCCTCCACCGCGCCCGCCGCGGCCAGCTGCTGCAACTGTGTGCTGCCGGAGCCGACGAGCGCGGACTGGAGCGCGGCGATGTGCGCGCTGAGCTCAGCGGCCTCGTCCTGCAGGGCGACGGCCTCGTCGTTGCGCTCGCCGATGCTCGACTCGAGCAGCTCGCGCGCCTGCTGCGCGGCCGCGGTGGGCTGGTGCAGCGCGATCGCCGCCGCCGAGCAGGCCAGACCCACCGCGACGGCGACGAGCAGGGTCAGCCCTCGACGCCGCGCACCGGGGGGCACCGCCTGCCCCGAGGCCCGGCGCTGGGCGACGAGCGTGTACCCCTCGTCGAGAGACGTGCTGTAGACCTCGTTGAGGAGCGTCATCGAGGCGTCGGGCCGACGCGGCTCGGTGTCCGGCGTCGAGTGCCGCGTCGTCATGCGGGGGCTCCGCCCGGCTCGTCGCCCGCGTCGGGCCCTCGGGACCCGGGTGCGGGACTCGTGGCGTCGCGGCCGCGCAGGAGGCGCCGTGCCTGCAGGAGGTACAGCGCACCGGCGAACCAGTAGAGGCCCACACCCCACAACGCGAACGCCCAGCCGGCGACCTCCGCGACGGTGCCGACCCACGACTCCCACGCGGCGATCAGCAGCAGCGGGAACGCGTAGAGCAGCGCGAACGTGCCGGCCTTGCCGGCCAGGTGGACCTGCGGCGGGGGGAACCCGGCGCGGCCGAGGACGATGAGCATCACGCCCAGCACGACCTCACGCGCGAGGATCACGACGAGCAACCACAGCGGGACGACACCCCGCCACACGAGGCCGACGAGCGTGACGGCGATGAACAGCCGGTCCGCCGCCGGGTCGAGCAGCTGTCCCAGACGCGTGACCTGGCCGAGCCGCCGGGCGAGCACGCCGTCGAGCCAGTCGCTCGCGCCGGAGACGCCGAGCACGAGCACCGCCCACCCGTCCTGACCGGTCGCGATGAGCACCGCGAAGACCGGGACCAGCAGGAGCCGGACGAAGCTGATCGCGTTCGGCACCGTCAGGATGCGCGTGCTGACCGGCGGCTGGTGGTCGCCACGGACTGGCTGCTGCGCCTGCTCGGTCACTCCCGCGCACTCTCCCGTCGACTCGTCGTTCTGCGCGCCGATCCTATGCGGCCCGTGTGACGTGCACGGACGTACCGCGCGGACGTGAGGCGACCGTGCGAGGCTGACGACGTGCACACCAACGATCCCGCGGTCGTCGACCGGCTCCTGCGCACTCCCGGGCGATGGGCGGTCGTCGGGCTGTCGAACAACACCTCGCGTGCCGCGCACGGAGTGGCGGCGTACCTGCAGCGGATCGGTCAGACGATCGTGCCCGTGCACCCCGATGCCGAGGCCGTGCACGGCGCGCAGGGGTACGCGACCCTCGCCGACGTGCCTGGCGAGGTCGACGTCGTCGACGTCTTCGTGAACTCCCGCCTGGCTGGCGCGGTCGTCGACGAGGCGGTCGCGCGCGGCGCGCGCGCCGTCTGGCTGCAGCTCGACGTGATCGACGAGGACGCCGCGGCACGTGCCGCGGCGGCGGGGCTCGACGTCGTCATGAACGCGTGCCCCGCGATCGAGGGGCCCGCGCGCGGGCTGTGACCGCCCGCTGCGACCGGGCGGCGAGCGGACGCTGTGCCCGAACTCACGCGGGGCGGTCCCGCCGCTTCTGTGCCAGACGCGGCCCTGGCCGGTAGGATCGGTTCGATCGCGGAGTTCGTCGCGTCCCCCAGATGTGAGCAAGGTGATGACGCCCGCCGCCGGTGAACCGGTGGAGCGGGCGTCTCGTGTGCGAGTGGCACCGGTTCTCGGTGCCCTGTGTCGGGGCTGCGACAGCCGTGCGCCACCCGGGCGCCGGTTCAGTCCTCCCTCGACCGGAACGGCCCCACATGTCGCTGCCCACGGGCACCACTGCGCCCTCGCACGCCCCCACGACCTCCGAGACGCCCGCCGAGGCGCCCGCCCTGACCTTCGACCACCTCGGTCTGCCCGACGCGCTGCGGCGCGCGGTGGCCGACCTCGGCTTCACCACGCCCTCGGCGATCCAGGAGCGCGCGGTGCCGGCGCTGCTGGACGGCCGCGACCTGCTGGGCGTCGCCCAGACGGGCACCGGCAAGACCGCGGCGTTCGGCCTCCCCCTGCTCGCCGCGGTCGACCCCGAGCTCCGTGCGGTCCAGGCCATCGTCCTGGCCCCGACGCGCGAGCTCGCGATGCAGGTCTCCGACGCGATCGCGTCCTTCGCCCGGCACCTGCCCGGCATCACCGTCGTCCCCGTGTACGGCGGCTCGCCGTTCCTGCCGCAGCAGCGCACGCTGCAGCGGGGCGCGCAGGTCGTCGTCGGGACCCCCGGCCGCGTGATCGACCACCTCGAGCGGGGCTCCCTCAAGCTCGACCAGGTGCGCTTCATGGTGCTCGACGAGGCCGACGAGATGCTCCGCATGGGCTTCGCCGAGGACGTCGACAAGATCCTCGAGCGTGCGCCCCGCAAGCGTCAGGTCGCGCTCTTCTCCGCCACGATGCCCGCACCCATCCGCCGCGTCGCCGACGAGCACATGGTCAACCCGGTCGAGGTCACGGTCGCGCGTCAGTCCTCGACCGTCACGACGGTCCAGCAGACGTACGCCGTGGTCCCCCATCGCCACAAGGCCGGCGCGCTGGCGCGGGTCCTCGCGGTCAGCCCGGCCGACGCGGCGATCGTGTTCGTCCGCACGCGCGGCGCCGCCGAGGAGCTCGGCAGCGCGCTCGTCGAGCGCGGCATCTCGGCCGCGTTCATCTCCGGCGACGTCGCCCAGGGCGACCGCGAGAAGATCGTGGAGCGCCTGCGCGGGGGTGCGCTCGACGTGCTCGTCGCCACCGACGTCGCGGCGCGTGGCCTGGACGTCGAGCGGATCGGGCTCGTCGTGAACTTCGACGTCCCGCGCGAGCCCGAGACCTACGTGCACCGCATCGGCCGCACGGGCCGCGCCGGTCGCGACGGCGTGGCGCTGACGTTCGTCACGCCGTCGGAGCAGTCGCGGCTGCGCGTCATCGAGCGCACGACGCGCACCAGCCTCGAGCAGGTGACGATCCCGTCGCCCGCCGAGGTGAGCGCCCACAGGGTCCGGTCGCTGCTCGAGCGCGTGCCGCAGCGCATCGAGGCCGGGCGCCTCTCGGTGTACCGCGACGCCGTGAACGCGCACCTGGCCGCCGACGACTCCGTCGACGTCCGTGAGCTCCTGGCCACCGTGCTGGCGCTGGCCGTCGGCGACGAGGGACCGGGTTCGACCGACGACCTGGACGACGCGCTCTCCCGGGCGGCGCTGACGCCCGAGCGGCCCGCGCGGACCGGTGCCCACCTGCGCGACGGCCAGGGCGGCCACGAGCGCCGGCGCACCAACACCCACATCGCCGGCGGCCCGCCGCGCTGGCGCGTCGCGGTCGGTCACCGTGACGGCCTGCAGCCGGGCGCGCTCGTCGGTGCGCTGACGGGTGAGGGCGGTCTGACGGGCGCCGACGTCGGCAAGATCGACATCTTCGCGAGCTTCTCGCTCGTCGACATCCCCGGGGGCCTGTCCCCCGAGGTCGTCGACCGGCTCTCGCGTGCGCGCGTCGCCGGGCGTCCGCTGCGGATCCGCCTCGACTCGGGCCCGCGCCCGGGCCACGGCGCGAGCCGACCCGCGGGCCACGCCGCCGCGCACGGCCCCGCCCGGGGCCGCGCCTGATCCTCACCTGACGTGCGGACGCCGCCTCAGCGCGGCGTCCGCACCGTCGGTGGTGAGGCAGCCGAGCGGGCGAGCGCGATGTCCGCGTCGCGCAGCACCGCCGCGGCGTCGGCGCACCCGCGCACGCTGGCGACCATCCCGACCCGGATGCGCTCGCCGAGCTCGGCCTCCAGGGAGTCGACCACGCGTCGCACCCGCATCGGGACGGCGCCTGCGGTGTCCTCGAGCAGCAGGGCGATCTGGTCCTCCGCGATCCGCGCCGCGGTGTCCCCGGCGCGCACGGCCGCCTGCAGCCGCTCGGCCAGCTGACGGACCGTCGGCCCGTCGGTCCGGCCGGGCCCGTCGGCGCCCGGGAGCCGGACGACGACGAGCGCGCAGTCGAACTCGTGCACGCGGTGCGCCCGCACGACCGCCGCGCCGAGGCGGTCGACGAACAGCAGCCGCGTGGCCAGGCCGGTCTCGGACTCGCGGAGCGCGTCGCGCTGCTGGGAGAGTTCGGCCTGCTTGCGCTCGGTGACGTCCACGATCGTCCCGACGACGCGCGCCGGGCAGCCCGCCTCGTCGAGGACCGTCATGGCGCGGCACATCAGCCAGCGGTACTGCCCCGACGCCGCGCGCACGCGGTGCTCGAGCTCGAGCGTGGTGTCCACACCCGCCAGCGCCGCCGCGATCGCGGTCGAGACCTCGTCCCGGTCCGCGGGGTGCACACGCTCGAGCCACTCGGTGGGCGACGAGCCGACGGCCTCGTCGTCGTAGCCGAGGGTGCGCTTCCAGCGGGGCGAGTAGTAGACCGTCCCCGCCGAGACGTCCCAGTCCCACGTGCCGTCGTCGGCTGCCATCGACGCGAGCGCGTAGTGCTCCTCGCTCGCGCGCACCGCGTCGGCCAGCGCGCGCTCGCGCGCGGCCGCCTGCTCGAGCTGCACGCGCTGCTCGTGCAGGGAGGCGAGCATGCTCTGCTGGTCGAGCGCGACGGCGAGCAGAGCCGCCCAGTGGTTCGCGCGGTCGCGGGCGGTCGTCGAGCGCGTGTCGACCGCGCCCTCCAGGGCGAGCAGGCCCCAGTCGCTGCTGCCGCAGGTCACGGGGACGACGAACGTCGCCTCGGCGGTCATGCCGCCGCGCAGCATCGCCGCGGGCGGGAACTCGGCGGGCACGGTCCGTGTGCCGACGAGCCGCGCCAGGCCCCCCGAGCCGTCCCGCACGCCCACGATCTCGAGCGGGCGGTCGCGTCCGGGCGCCGTGCCCTCGGCCCACAGCGCCAGGCACGCACGGCCGCGCAGGGAGCGCGGGAGCCAGTCGAGCGTGCGTGGGTCGGCGCCGTCGCTGCGGAGCAGGTCGGTCGCGACCTCGTACTGGTGCACGAGCGTCGACTCCAGCCGGCCCGAGCGCTGCAGGAGCGCCGTCGTGCAGCCGCGCGTGAGCGCCAGGATGACCTCGGTCGTCGCCCGCTCGACCGCGGTGCGACCGGCCGCGTCGATGTCCTCGCCTCCCACGAGTGCGTCGTGCGCGCGGCGTACGACCGCGACCAGGAGCTCGAGCGCGTCCGGGTAGGGCTGAAGGCCGGTCGTGAGCTCCGTCAGCCGCGACATCGCCAGGTCGTCGGGCAGCACACCGCCGCGGGCCGCCACGAGCGGCTCGACGACGGCGCGCCACCACGCCTCCTGCGGCGTCCGTCTCTCGTGCCGCTCCCCGCCGCGCACGCCCCGCGCCTCGAGGTGCCCCTCACGGTGAGCGGTGCGTGGTCCGTGCGGTGCGGGCACCGCCACGCGACCGCCGGCGAACGCCGTGCGCACGAGGTCCAGCAGCTCGTCGCGCCAGTCGCCGCCCGAGTCCTCGATCCGGCGCAGGGGCGTGCAGCCGCACGACTCGCGGACGACCAGTGACGTCGGGGTGCGGTGCTCCCCCACCGGCACGGCCTCGCCGCGCAGCCGCGCGAGGAGCAGACGCACCGCGGCCTCGCCGACGCGGTCGAAGTGGGCGTCGACGGTGGTCAGCCGCGGCGTGAGCCGCGCACCGAAGTCGGCGTGGTCGAAGGCGACCACGGCCTGGTCCCGCGGGACCGACAGCCCCGCCTGGCGCAGCCCGGCCACGAAGCCTGAGGCGTTGCGGTCGGTCGCGACGACGACCGCGGTCGTCCGCATGCCGTCGGCGAGCATCAGCCGCGCCGCGGTCTGCCCACCGAGCTCGTTGTTGTCGCTCGCGGCGTACACCCAGCCCTCGTCGGGCGTGATGTCGTTCGCCTGCAACGTCTCGCGATAGGCGTCGAAACGTTCGCGCATGTCTCGCTGGGTGAGACAGCCGATGAACCCGATCGCACGATGTCCGTGCGCGATGAGGTGCTCGACGGAAGCCCGCACGCCGTGCGCGTTGTCGGGCAGGACCACCGGCGCGGTGCCCGTCGCGACCTCCTCGCTGACCAGCACGACGGGGATGCCCGAGCGCTCGATCGCGGCGAGTCTCTCGTGCGGCAGCGCACCCGACAGGACGATCAGTCCGTCGACCGCGTCGACCGCCACAGGCACGTCGTCAGGCGTGACGACGGGCTCCCGCTCCAGGCCGGCGCGGTACGTCTGCACGGCGATGACCCGGTGGCCGCCCGCACGGCACGCCCGAGCGACACCTGCGATCACGGCGCCGAAATAGAAGCCGCCGACCACGGGTGCGAGCACGCCGACAGTGCGTCGGGCGGGTCCGGGAAGTGGGCCCCGTCGCCCTGGTGTCGCTGCCGTCACTGGTCACCTCGTCCACGTCGTCGGAGCCGAGATGATGCGATTCGTCCGCATCGGGCGACAGACTAGGTGATCGTGGCATCTCAGGCAGCCCCCAGAGCGGGACGACGACCGACAATCTCCGACGTGGCACGTGCGGCGGGCGTCTCCACCGCCGTCGTGTCCTACGCATTGAACGACCGACGCGGCGTGTCCGTGGCGACCCGAGAACGGGTGCTGCGGGTCGCCGACGAGCTGGGGTGGCGACCCAATCCCGCCGCGCGCTCGATGCGGGCGGGGGCCCAGGCCGTCGGGCTGGCGGTGGTGGCCGGCGAGACCCTGCACGGCGCACCCGTGCTCGACGTCGTCGCTGCGTTCCAGCGTGAGCTGGTCCCGCGTGGCCTCGGCGTGGACCTGCGCGTCGTGGCGGACGTGGCCGCGGCCGCGGAGCTCTACCGGCGGTGGGGCGCGGAACGACGGTGCGAGGTCGTGGTCGTCCCCGAGGTGCGCGAGGACGACGTGCGCCTGCGCATCGCGGTCGACGCCGGGCTGCGACCCGTCGCGGTCGGCCCGACGGGCGTCGCGCCCGGCCTGGCGGCGGTCGAGGTCGACGACGAGGACGCGTACGCGCGCGTCGCCCGCTACCTCGTGAGCCTGGGGCACGAGCGGATCGCCGCGGTGGCCGACCCGCTCGACCGGATGCGGACCGCGGCGTGCGAGCGCGGTCTGCGCGCGGCACTGTCGGACGGCACCGTGACGCTCGAGATCGTGCCCACCGACGGCAGCGTCGAGGGTGCGGCCGCGGCGACCCGGCGCCTGCTGACCCAGGGGCTGCGGCCGACCGCGATCGTGCTGGCCACGGACGTCATGGCCCTGGCGGCGCTCGACGTCGCGCGCCGCACGGGCCTCGTCGTGCCCTGGGACGTCTCGGTCGTCGCGGGCGCCGACAGCGTGCTGTGCCGCCTCGCGACGCCCGCGCTCACGAGCCTGCCGTCCCTCGCAGGCGACCTCGGCGAGGCGCTCGCGCGCGCGGTCACGGGGACGCTCGACGCCGCCGACGACACGCCTCCCGTGCGGGTACCGCTGACCATCGGGGCACTCGCCGTGCGAGGGAGCACGGCGCCGCAGGCGCACTGACGGCCAGCTCACCGCCCCCTCCGTCGAGGGCGTGAGATCGCTCGTCGCGCGCGCCGACGGAACCGCTCCCGGATCCGGGCTGAGCGAGCGAATCGATTAGGGCGCTCCTCTTGGGAGCGCTTGCATGGTCCGCTGGACCCGGTCGCCGACGACTTCCCGGCGGCCCCGTCCGCACACTGTCGCGCGGGCGTGCCGTTCGATCCCTCGGAGGACCACGTGTCCCGACACGGACCCCGCGCAACAGCCCGCAGGCGTCGTGCCGCAGGCGTCGCCACCACGGTGGCACTCGCTGCGCTCCCCCTGTCCATGGCGTTCCTGGCCCCGGCCACCGCCGCCGAAGCACGCGTCGACAACCCGTACGCGGGTGCCGTCCAGTACGTGAACCCGACCTGGTCCGCTGCCGTCCTCGCCTCGGCGGCGTCGCAGTCCGACTCGACGCTCGCCGCGAAGATGCGGACCGTCGCCAAGCAGCCGACGGCCGTCTGGATGGACCGGATCAGCGCCATCACCGGCAACGCCGACGGCAACGGCCTGAAGTTCCACCTCGACAACGCGGTGCAGCAGCAGGAGGCCGCGGGCAAGCCGCTGGTCTTCAACCTGGTCATCTACGACCTGCCCGGGCGCGACTGCTACGCGCTCGCCTCGAACGGTGAGCTCCCCGCGACCGACGCCGGCCTCGCGCGCTACCAGTCCGAGTACATCGACCCGATCACCGCCCTGCTGGGCGACTCGAAGTACCAGAACCTGCGCATCGCGGCGACGATCGAGCCCGACTCGCTGCCCAACCTGGTGACCAACATCAGCCAGCCCGAGTGCTCGCAGGCGGCGCCGTACTACCGCGCGGGCGTCAAGTACGCGCTCGACAAGCTCCACGCGCTCGGCAACGTCTACAACTACATCGACATCGGCCACTCCGGCTGGCTCGGCTGGGACTCGAACGCCGGTCCGTCGGCCAAGATCTTCGCGGAGGTCGCCAAGACCACCAAGGCCGGCTTCGCGTCGATCGACGGCTTCGTCTCCGACGTCGCCAACACGACGCCCCTCGAGGAGCCGTTCCTCACGGACCCGACGAAGACGCTGGGCGGTGGCAACCCGATCCGGTCGAGCTCGTTCTACGAGTGGAACAACGACTTCGACGAGGTCGACTTCACGGCACACATGCACCGCCTGCTCGTCGCCGAGGGCTTCCCGACGACGCTCGGCATGCTCATCGACACGTCGCGCAACGGCTGGGGCGGCCCGAACCGTCCGACGGCGGTCTCGACGAGCACCGACCTCAACACGTACGTGAACCAGTCGCGCGTCGACCGTCGCGTGCACCGTGGCGCCTGGTGCAACCCGCTCGGTGCCGGCATCGGCGAGCTGCCGCAGCCGACCCCCTCGGGCTACGCCGACTCGCACCTCGACGCGTTCGTCTGGATCAAGCCCCCGGGCGAGTCGGACGGTGCCTCGACGGACATCCCGAACGACCAGGGCAAGCGGTTCGACCGTATGTGCGACCCGACGTACGTCTCGTCGAAGCTGTCGAACCAGCTCACGGGCGCCACGCCGAACGCGCCGCTCGCCGGCCAGTGGTTCGAGGACCAGTTCGTCACCCTGGTGAAGAACGCCCACCCGGCGATCGGCGGGGGCACCACCCCGACTGACACCACCGCCCCGTCGGTGCCCTCGGGCCTGACGGTCGGCACGGTGACCGGCACGAGCGTCGCGCTGTCGTGGAGCGCGTCGACCGACAACACCGGTGGTTCGGGTGTGGCCGGCTACGACGTGTACCGCGGCACGACCCTCATCGGGTCGCCGACGTCGACGAGCTTCACCG